>Ga0307474_10000003_pt1 | contig 283491 bp, 248 predicted proteins | sample atmos_gasesECM1C_2_FD_203312 | JGI IMG/M metagenome (GOLD analysis project Ga0307474, IMG submission 203312) | Hardwood forest soil microbial communities from Morgan-Monroe State Forest, Indiana, United States - atmos_gasesECM1C_05 | ecosystem: Environmental > Terrestrial > Soil > Temperate...
TTTGCCACTACAGTGCTAATCTTCTTCATTGCCGGTCTCCTTTATCTCTTGCGCTTCGAGCGCGTCGATAACTTGGGAGCGTATCGCATCCCGCCGGAGACCGGCATTCTCATCCCATCTGATTGCAACATTCATGATCTTGGCTGCACAATCTTAGCCGTTGAGAACGCCACTTGAGCCTTCTACGCCAGCAACCTCGGAGTCGTGGTATCGGTGTCAGCGATCCAGAGATTCCCGTATCGCGCTGGATTTACGAGGGCCCGAAATGAAGGGCGGAATGGGGGAATTTCCGCATCTACCAAGGAAATCGGAAACCGCGGGCAAAAGACGACACGAGAACAAAGAAAATTCTGGAGCGCTTAAATCGATCCTCGTGAAGGGCTCTTGTCATTGGCGTCGTGAATACCCTGCAGAGCTCAAGGCTTTAACTGAAACACGGTGCCCTCATTTGCCGAACCGCCGGCGTTCGTCGTTCCGTACAAGTTGCCGGACAGGTCCTCTGTAAGCATATCTTGGGGGTTGGCTCCGTCAGTCGTCCCCCCAGCGAAACTGTAGACCTCGAGGTAGTGCCAATCGTGGACTTTGTACCGGTCTGGATATAGCTCGAAGACCGTTCCCAAGTTGTGCGAGCCGCCCACATCCGTCGTACCCCACATGGTTCCGCTGGCGTCTTGATAGAGGCCGGCGAGGGGAGTGGATCCGTCGACACCGCCGGTTGGGGTGGCGAAGCTATGCTGTGTGAACAGAGTGTAAGGACTGCCAGCAGTTAGCTGGCGTAGCTCGAAGAGTACTCCGCAACCGTAGAGAATGTCCCCGGGTTGGCAGTTTGGGTTGCCTCCAAGTTGGGTGGTGCCAAAAAGATCTCCGGGTCCACCCACGAGGCCGCCATTGGGGTGGTTGCCATCAAAGCCATTGAAGTCGTAAAGGTCATCATAGGTCCAGCCGTCAGCGCTTGGCGTTAACTTGAAGACGTTTCCGTAGCCAAGCGTCGGTTCGCCATTCTGTACTGGTCCGCCGTTCTGTGTTGTGCCGTAGAGAGCGCCCGTGCTGTCCAGCAGCAGGTCGCCGTTATAGACGATGCCCGCGTAATTGATGAGCAGGGTGATTAAGTTCCCTTCGGGGGTAAGCTGGAACACGCTGGGGTATTCGATGCCATATTCGCCGAACATGACTACTCCGTACAGCGAGCCGTCGGGTCCCATCGTCAGGCCGTCAAAGGGCTCCGCACCGTCGCCACCCGTGAAATTGTGTAGCACGTTTTCCGTCCAGGTAGTCTGCCCCGTAGCGGGAGGCACCAGCGCGAATATAGTTCCAAGAGCCACCGTCCCACCGAGGGTGCTGCCGTATAGAACTCCGTTTTTTTCGATCAGACGGGAGCAGGGGTATAAGCCGTCGGGCCTCTCAGGCTGAAAGCTATGTAGAGTTGTCTCCACCCAGGGTGTTCCGCCGGATTTTGGTTTTGTCAGTCTGAATACCATCCCACGATCACTATCGTGGACCTTCGGCGCACCAGCACCGCCCTCCGGAGTGGTGCCGTAGAGGGCACCGTTATAGAAAAGCAGGCCCGTATGCGGCTTCTCGTTGAGTGGCTGACCTAGGACTGGTGGACAGCTGAGAGGGTCGAATAAGTCGTAAATCCCGTACGTGAAGTTGTAAAGTACTGTTTCGGTTTGGGCCTGTGCCGCGATTGGCAACATGATGGCGAAGGCAACGACGGCAGCAGTTAGCAACAAGGCGAGCCCTGCTTTCCTGGGCCACTGTGCTGGATAGCAATTAGTGAACATCTCGAACTCCTTAAGTCAGATTAGTCAACCCGGAATCTCCTCGACGCGGAGGGGACCGGAGGCGCCACAACGCCGAAGCGGTAGTGGGGTCTTAGACTCCACTACCCACCGAGGCACCCCCTTGACGAAAATTCTCGTCGTGCGCCCGAAAAAGCCCCCTTTAGGAACCCGCGACCGCGAGAATTTCCGTCTCTAATGAGGAAATCGGAAACAACGGGGAAAAGACGACATGTGAGGGCAAGAATTTCTTTGTAGCTGCCGGTGGAGCTGGCAAATCAGTTGAAGCAGCTATGGGTAGTTTCTCGGCAGGAAGATAGGGCAAGTCAATCAGCGAAAAGGATTTGGCGACGCCCCTCAAGTCAGGTGGTGCAACATCGCGTCTCTGACAATGTCGGCCCGTGTCAAGCCCTTTTCGAGCGCACTACTGTATGCACTCAAAGAAGAGCGCCATTTCGCTCTCGTTGATGGTGTTGCCTTTCCAACCGTAGGCTCGCTCGTAATCGTTTTCCAAGTCAGGAACTCAGTCCGACCCCATGCATCTCTTCGGTCGCACCCGCGATCATGATTACTACTTCGAACTCCCCTGTGAAGGGGAGCGGGATCCCCAATCAATTACTCGCTGATCGACTTCACACCATCGCGATGTCCGGGCTGTCCCGCGTGCGAACCGAAGTTTTTCCACTGCTCGTAATTCCACCCCTTGCGCCACATCCAATTCATGCGCACCGCCAGCTTCCGGGCCCTGGCGACCTTCGCGATTTTCCTTCCTCGCCGCATGGCCAAGTGGAAGTACTTGCTGCGCCATTCCGGGTCGCTGCGTACCGTGACTTGCGCCGCTTCCACCAGCAAGAAGCGCAATAGAGAGTTGCCTTGTTTCGTGATGTGGCCTAGCCGTCGCCGCTGTCCGCTGGAGTCCTCCAACGGCACCAGTCCCAGATAGCTCGCGATCTGCTTGCCACACTGAAACCGTTCGGCTCGGCCGATGATCAGCACGAAGGACAACGCGGTCAGTGCACCCACTCCGGGGTGCGTCTGCAAGCGCTGTGCTGCGGGACACTTCTCCACTTCCTGCTCGATGGCTTGCGTCAACTCGGCAATCGTCGGAGTGAGTTGATCGAGCAACTCCAGCCGATCGCGCCGGCGTCGACTGGCCCATGGCGCTAACGCGAACGATTCCAGTTGCTCTCGGCCCGCGTCTCGCCACAGTCGCTTCTTGCAGCGCAGTCCTTCGTTGAGCGCCACCGCTTGCAACTGGTTCATGATCCGCGTGCGCGCCTGCACCATGCGATGCCGGTGCCACAGCAGTTGCCGTAGATCTCGATTCTCCCAGCTCGGTACCCAGATCTTCGGAAAGCGATCTTCCAGCATCAACTGCAGAATCAACTGCGCATCCTGACGATCGGTCTTCTGTTTGCGTACTCGCTTCGCTCGGATCTCCGCTGCATCTCCGATCCACAAGTCAAAGTCCAACTCTGAGAGCAATCGTTCAAACCAGCGCGCCTGTCCACTGGCTTCCATCCCCACCCGAACCTGCATTCCCTGGGCCGCGAGATCGCGATAAAACTTTTCCGCCTCCTCCCGGTGTTGCAGTCGCCGTTCCTGGAACTCCCCAGTATCTGTATCCACAAACGCAATTTGCTGAAAGCCCGGGTGGTAATCTGCTCCTATAATGATCGTGTTCGGCTCCTTTCTCCCAAAGGCCCCAGCTCCGAACCGTGCTTTATGGTTGACGGCATGACCCAAATCCGATAATCTTCTACAAGATACATTATCTACAAGATAACATTTGGTCTTTGACAATCCGACCCAGGCGAGGGTGTGGCTTTGACCTCACGCCACAGGCCGAGCCCACCTCCGTTCCGAAAGGGGACAAAAGATTGCTTCGCGCCCACTCTAACTCCCATGTTCTCTAGATTTTGCGCGTAACTCCCGCAAACTCAAAGATTTAGCATATAGTCGCAAAATAACTCTATTGTTTTCAAGATTTTGCAAAACAAGAGGGGGGAGGGGTACCAGCACTAAACAGTAAACTCCGTCCCAAGATGGGAAGGCCGCGGGCCGAGACGCCCGCCGGACAGCCGCCAGGACGGCGGGCTACGCCGAAGACTCGGTTTCCAGAAAGAAGTTTGGTTCCTCACCAGCGGGCACGATGCCTTCCGGCAAAACTCCCCGATTGTACTCGGCCAGACGATTCTTCCACTTCAGGAATTCGGTCAGATTTTGGGGCTCGATGCGGATTTCCACGCGGCGAAGACTAGCGAGCAGGAGATTCATTTCGTAGCGGAAGCCGGCCGCAGTGCGAAGGTTTCTTGCCGCGGGTTGAAGGAGTTTGATTTTTCGGTTGTGGCATTCGAGCAGGCCCCAGCCGGGGGGTAGTTCTTCAGGGCGAAGCATGGCGGCGGGTGTGAGGTAGAAGCGTTCACAGCCCAGCCCGATTTGTTGTTTCTGGCGAAAAGGCTTGGCGCGATCGGCAAGAAAGTCGGCGCGGGAGATTTTGCATTCGACGAGCACGGAGTGGCAGGCTCGCTTCCATCCGATGGCGTCGGGCATTTCGCCGCTGAGACAGGCTTGCTCGGAAAGAATCACTCCACAGCGGTGCGATCGCAGCCAAGCGACCGCTTTCTGAACCAGTTGGGCGTGCGTCATAGGATGCTATACGTTTTACTCGATGGGGAGCGTGGAAAAAAGTGACTGCGAAGCTTCTAGCTCCTGTATGGTAGCGTGGGCCTCGGAGCTCTCAGCGGCTTCACTACGACCGGTTGGCGATAGATGGTTTCGAGTAAGTGGCGCGCGGCTGCAATACCTTCGGCCATACGTTGGTGTGGAGAGTAGCCTTGGGCAGCGATCTCGATGAAGCCGTTTTTCTTCTGAACTTCGAGACGCTGTATATGACCGTCGCGGTCGGTGTCGAAGGCGCTGGCTAAGCGTAGAATTCCCGCGAGCTTCTGTACGCTCTGCCGTTGACTCTGAATCAGCCCCGCAAGAGTTTTTTGTCCGACTCCCGGGAGAGCACCGCGATGATAGCCAGCGACGATGCCCACCCGGCGCATCTTCTCCGCACTCCAACTCAAGGGCGGCGCTAGGCGTTCGATCAGCTTGTAGGTAGCTTTTTGATGTCCTTTTTCTTTCTGAGAGCGGCCGACGTCATGCAGCAGAGCCGCCACTCGCAGGATTGTGCGTTGATCTGCGGATTCGGAATTTGCGGGCGTCTGCTGCGCTACCAATCCGTCATAAAGTTGAAGGGCTAAACGGGAGACGTGAATCGAATGCTTGAAGTCGGGATCCAGAAACGACGCCCACAGCTTGAGGCGGCTCAGCGCGGCGGATTCGATCTGTTTTCCGAGCGGCAACTGGGCTCGCCAGACTTGCCATAGCGAGTCCTTACCCACCATCTTGCTCCGATATTTCTCGATCCTCCGCGTGCGCTCTTCGAGGATCCTCGTATGCCACTTCGAACGGGACTCAGCGTCGGGAAAGGCGTTGACCCGGAGTGCGGTCGCCCAAAGTACATCGAGGTCGTGAACTTCGCCTAGCAGATCCTGCAGTTCTTTCAGATCGGCGCTCCAGGCGGCATGCTGCTCGGGCAAAAAGTGTTCCACGATGTAGCGGAAGCGCTTCAGTCCGATGCGCAAGCAATGAAAGGCGATTTGTGAGCGATTGCGCAGCGCGCGCGCGTGTAATTCGCGTGCTTCTGTCCAACGCTCGAGTGCGAGGTGCTTGAAGACAACGCTGCCCGGGCGCATTCTGGCGGCGCGACGAGGCAGGGATGCGCTCCATCGCCGCCACTGCTTGCGATCGAACTCCCGCAACGCGACCGCTGCTTGCGGTTTGAGCTGACCTTCACGGCCGGTGAGGAACTGAAGCAGGGCGTTGGTGACAGAGTCAGCGGGGTCGCCCAAACGGTGTACCCACTCCTCTATCACATGGGCATCTCGCAGTTCTCCCAGTTCGCGGAAGAGCCGCCGGCCCGCTTTTTTCATTTCTTTCCACGCGGGGTCAGGATCCATCACGCGAAGGCCGTCCGCCATAGAGCGGCAGCGGCGCAGGGCCACTCGCAGGTCGTGAACAGGATCGGCGCTGAAGTCCAAGCTGGCGCGGTCGCATTCTTCGAGCACCCGTTCCATCCACAGGGCGAGGCCTGCTTTCTTGCGGGCGTTTTTCGCGGGCGCTGTGGTTACCATGAGATCCTAGCAATTGCAGGGGATAGCAATCATTTTCGCCGCTAGAGCGAATTAATTCCAGTCCGAACAGCGGAATAGCGGGTATTCTCTTCGGTTTGCACCAGCGGTATTCCGGCTTCTGGAAAAAACTGCGCCCTTCAGCCTGGCCGGGTTCGAAGCCCGGTCCTTTACAGACCGTTAGAGGTCAATTACCTCCGTAACATGCGTCGCCTTACCTCCTGCATTAACCTTATAGGGGAATTTCAGGAGCCACGTATTTCCACTGCCGCCACAACTAAGAGAGAAGACCGGAACGCGTCCGCTCGCGCCTTCATTCACAGCTTGAACATCCTGGTGAAATACGTGCGACTTTATGGTTTTCAGCATAAGCGCACAGAAGGGCAGTTCGAGGTTACCTGGAATGAGCTGCAGCATGGCTTGCCCAAGGACGGCGATGGCGGCTTTCTGTTGGGAGTCTCCGAGAACAGACTGCTGCTGGACGGTGTGGCGCTGGAATCGGGGCAGGCCGAACGCAGTTTCGCACAACTCTTGACCGCGGCCGGCTTGGCTAGCATCCACTTTTCAAAAGGAGTCACGGTCGACGATTTTGCCCGTCTGATTCGAGCTTTTGCTGTGGGTGGCTCCAAGGCCCAGGACGTGGTCAAGCAGATCAAGGACACGTTCGGGGACAACAAACATTCCACGATCCGGATCAATGAAGTCAAATTCGTAGCCGCTGATCCGGGTACCGCCGACGTGACCATCGCAGCCCAGATTGCCGCTCAGACTCTCGGCCCCGAATTTAAAGAATGGCTGAATGATCCGCAAAAACTGCTGCAACTTATTGCCGCCGCCGAGGGCTCACGCGCGGGTGGTGGAGGCGGTGGCGTGCCCATTGGCAGCGTTCCGAATGTACCGGCCGGTGAAGCGGGCAGCGGTAATGCTGCTGGTGCCGCTGGCGGGGGAACTTGGGCCGGCGGGGTTGTGCCGCTGCAAGAGGAAGAGGTTATTCAGGCAATCCGCCTGTTAACCAAGTTCGGAGAGGTCGGCGCCGACCCTGGCGCCAAGACAGAATTGCTGCAGAACGAACTCACGAAGACCGATCCGAATACCAAGCTAAACCTGCAACAACTGCTGGAAACTCTGGCTGCGAAAAACCCCACCGAAAAAACCGACACGCCTCTTTTGATGAAGGCAGCGGAGCATATGGCGATACGCTTCGCCATGGAGCGCTTCCAAAAGGGAGACATCAAGGTCAACGCGGTGCATCAGATGCTGGAGCACATGAGCCGGCAGATGGAAACTTTGCGGCAGATCTTGCGGGTGCATGAAGACAAAATGAGCAAGGCGGGGCTTCTGGTAGAGTCCCATGCCGACATTCTGGACCGGATGTTCTGGGCGGAAGTGCCCGAGGCCGGGAAGAAAAGCGTGCTGATGTCGAACGAAGCTCCCTGCGTGCCGCCACGCAATATTCGCCAGTTCATCGAGGTTTTGCTGGAGCGCGGAGACCGCGACGGCGTCACTGCTATCCTGCAGAATTACTCGAATTGCCTCATGGCCAAAGATAGCGAGCCGCGCCGCAAAGCGGCCATAGGCCTGAGTCAGTTGGCCGACTTGTTTGCCGCCCCAGGCATTGATCTCATCGGCCCCATCGTTCACAGGATAGGTGAGGCTTTGGTTCGAGACCCCGATCCAGAAGTTCAAAGTCTGCTCAGCGCGGCTTTTGTACGCCTGAGCTCAGAAGCCGGAAATCGAAAACAGTACGCAGCCTTGAGTGAGGTTTGCGGGGCAATCGAGGGTGTCGCCAAGCAACGTCCGGCCTTGGCCAACGAGTTGCGACCACGCATCGGAGTGGAGAATCGCCTGCCAGAGTTTATCGAAGAAGCGTTGCGACTGCCGCAAGTTCCGGGGGATCTCATTCTGGTGCTGCGCCGCACTTCGCAAGCGGCAATCGAACATCTCGCCGATCGATTCTTTCGCTGCATGCGGCGGGAAGAGTGCGACCGGATGGTCGAGATCGTAAAGGAACTTGGCCCGGGAGCATTGGAACAAGCTAGAGAGATGCTGCGCATGGGGCCAGTTCGGCAGGCATCGTCCGTAGTCGGGCTCTTGAGCCGCCTGGACGTGCCGACGCTGCTCGAGTTATTGCCCGTCCGACTAAAGGAGTGGAACCGGTTCTACCACGATATTGTGGTTCGCCAAATCGCGTATGGTGCGGCTTCGGACCGCGGACGCACTTTGCTGGAAATCCTGGAGCATCTGGACGCGATGGTCCTACCCCAGGCGATTGATGAGATTGGCATGAGCGGTGACCGGACAACAGTTCCGCCCCTGATGGTCATGGCAGAGGCTGGCGAAGCCGAGGGTCGTTCGGCGATCATTCAGATCAAAGCAGTGGAGTCACTGGGGAGGCTGCGCGAACCCGAGTCGATCACCGTGCTGCGCAACTTGCTTGAGACGAAGAAGATGTGGAAGTGGTCGAGTCATCGTGAGTTGCGGATTGCGGCCGCACAGGCTTTGGCTAAGATTGATCCGCGGTATGCGGCCCAGGTAATGTCGGATAGCGGCCTGGCGCCGGGCGAATTGGCGATTGCCCCGTTAGATGCGGCTCCGGCCTGTCCCTGGGTACGGCAGCGGCGTTATGAACGGATTGTCTTGCGAAAAACGCTCTCCGCAATCATCAGCAGTTCGTGGGGAAAATCCAGCATCTCGCTTCGCGAACTAAGCTTAGGAGGCGGGATGGGCACGAAGGAGGACAACCTCCGCGTGGGCTCGGAAGCAAACATCGATATCTCGACCGGTGTCCGCCACATACGCGGGCAGGTTCTGCTGCGACGCGCCCGAGTGAACGAGGTAGGATTTGAAATTGTGAATACCGACATGGAAAGCCGCCTGCGCTTGCGCGGAATTCTGATGGAGGCAGTGGAGAAGGCTCCAGAGATACGAGGCACTGAGTGGCAGGGGGAGCGTAAGGTCTGAGTTTTGTGTTCTTGGAAAATCACAGCCCAAGTAAAGGCCCCGGCTCGAATCGAGCTGGGGCTTTTGCATTTTCTCAAAAGTTCTATTTCACTTTGGCGAAGATGATAACCAGCGTGTACAGCGCCAAGGACTCGATCAGAGCGAGACCCAGAATCAGCGCCAGCTGAATACCGGGCCGAGCCGCGGGATTGCGAGCCAAGCCTTCCGCCGCCGCGGCTGTGGCTTTGCCCTGGGCCAGAGCGCAAATTCCGGAAGCGAATGCCATGGAAAATCCGGCGGCGATCGCGACCCAGTTAACTCCGCCAGCGGCTTCCCCGCCTTGTGCGAATACAGGAACGGCAAAGCACAACAGTGACAGCACCATGAACAGATTACTCAGTTTACGCATCGTGTTTCTCCTCATGACTATGAATTACCGCCAGTGGGTGGTTGACGTCATGCCGTGCAGACGCCCTCACGCTGAACGGTGGACAACTGAAACTCTGAAGCCAGGTCTGGGAATTTGTTACACCCTCTATCTCGTCATCCCGACCGGAGCATTGCGATTGGCTTTTCAATCGCGATGCGAAGTGGAGGGACCTGCTCTCTCACCACCCCGAAGGAATGCAATGGTCGACTGAACAGCTAAAACCCTCTGGCGTTGGACTTTGAAAGGCAGCGCTTCCCAGCCCTACCGGAAGTGTCTGAAAGCGATGCACGGCGCGGTTCAAAGCCGCGCCCCTTCAAGACTCCAGCCGCCGATTTCGATCTTTTTCCCCAAACTGCGAGATCCACTCTCGCAAACTAGTTCTAGTGCTCTTCGGCCACAGCGCCAGCCAGATATACGGTCGTCAGCAGAACGAAGATATAGGTTTGCAATAGCGACACACCGATGTGCAATCCCAGAAACAGGATCGGCACTCCGATCGGAACCAGCGAGAAGAAAACCAGAGTCACCATGTCGCCAGCAAACATGTTGGCGTAAAGACGGATGGTCAACGATAGCACCCGGGCCAAATGGCTGATCAGTTCAATGGGAACCATCAGCGGCGCAAGCGCGGGCATAGGGCCGGCGAAGTGCTTCAGGTAAGCGATTCCCGCGTGTTTGAATCCCTGAGACTGGTAATAGACGAAGGCACAAATCGCGCATCCCAGAGGAACCACCGGGACGGCTGTAGGAGACTCAAAGCCAGGGATGACGCCGATGAGGTTACACAACAGAATGAAGAAACCGAGCGCCATCAGAAAGGGTGTGAAACCCTCGCTGTGATGACCGATGATTTCATGGCTCTGGCCTTGAACAAATCCGTGAGCGCCCTCGAAGATGTGCTGCAAGGCACCCGGCTTGTCGACAGATAACCGGGACCGAACCATAGCAAAGAGAATGACGAGAAAAAGAAATACAAGAATCTCCATCGCCGTCGAATTTGGAATTGGTGCGTTCGGGTACTTTGGTTCAAGGCGGAGCGCCCGCAGCAACCCAGTGACTGGGCCGGCGAAAAGGTGATTCAGGAATGCTGTAAACCAGAGTTGTTCGTGCATGTGCAGCCTCTAGCTCTGTTGCGAAATCTCGCGCTGCTGGCTAGTCAGAATCCGCGCGCCAGGGCCATGTATAGCTCATAAGCCGCTTCGCAGGCAATTCCTCCTACGGGCAGAAACAAGCCCGCAAAGAGCCCATACAGACTCGCGGGAGAAACACTGAATATAGCATAGGCGGCAGCGGCCATCAAAAAGTAGCGCAGCAGAAATCGGAACACAATTCCGCCACTCGATTGTTTGTAGGCGGTCTGGGTGGCGCGGTCAGCCAGGGCGGCCACAACCCGCTCCAGCCAATGAAAGTTGAGGTAGGCGATCGCGCAACCGCAGACACACCCTAATCCAATGCGCCAGCCAAAGTGGAACCATCCCCCCGCAGTGAGAATAACGCCCAGCGCGATCATGAAACGTGGGATACGCGTCAGGGCGCCAGAGTAGAAAGAGTCAGCTCGAGTTTCCTCCTCCTGGCTCATGAATTCCCTGAGTCGGATGAAGTGACGGTCCGGATCAACTCAACGAAGCCGGCAATAATACCGAGAATCAAACCTGCTAAGTAAAGCCAAGTGGTATGTAACCAGTGATCCATAGCCAGGCCGATCAGCCATCCAGCGACCGTGGCAGCCGGAAAAATGAATGCCAACTGGCTATAGTTCGCCAGTTGTACCAACATGCTCTTTTTTTGGGGCGGATCGTTGTCGGCGGGAGACATATGGCAGACTTTCTTCCGCGGCGGAGACGCAGCCGCCTGCGCCTCTACAGCAACTCTAGAGACGTCGCTTGCAACGTCTCTACCCCAGGCCCATCGACCAAGTGACGACTCGGATGAACCGCTCGGGGAAGATGCCGATGACGACAGTGGCAAACGCGGTTACGCCCAAGGCCACCCGCATGGCAACGCTGATCGGAAGCCGCGATTTGTCGAGCGCTTCGCTCATCAACATGGCATTGGCAATACGCATGTAATAGTAGAGCCCGAAAACAGCGTAAAGCACGGCCAAGGATGCCAGAACATAGTGGCCGCTCTCTACCAGGCTGAGAAAAATAAAATACTTCCCGTAGAAACCCGCCAGGGGCGGAATGCCTGCCAGCGATAGAAGAAAAATCAGCATCAGGACAGCTTCGGTCGGGGCGCGGGTGAAGAGTCCGGCGATGTCGTCGATCTCGTCGCCAATCACGTTCCGCTGCCGCAGCGAAGTGACAACGGCGAACGCGCCCAGGTTCATGAAAGTGTAGACGAGCAAGTAGAGCAAAATACCTTTGAAACCGTCAAAGAAAGCGGGCGCGGGATAATCCACTGACGCCAGCGCAATCAGTCCCAGCAGCATGTAGCCGACATGCGCGATGGAAGAGTAAGCCAGTAACCGTTTGAGATTATTCTGCGTGAGCGCCGCCAGATTGGCGCCGGTCATGGTAAGGATCGAAACAAAAATCAACAACGGCACGTACACCGTTCGTAACGGATACAAGCCCCACAGCAAAATGCGCAACAGCATGGCCCACGCTGCCGCCTTTACGGCGACGGACATGAATCCCGTAACATTAGTAGGTGCACCCTCGTAAGCGTCAGGCAGCCACTGATGGAAAGGGATGGCGGCAATCTTGAAGAACAGCCCAGTCGCCGTGGTCAGCAGAGCGATAACCGCAACCGGACTGACATGATTGGCATTCTGTGCCACCTGTTGCGTAAGCGCTTGCCTGATCCCACCCAAATCGGTGGTCCCACTGAGGCCATACAGAAGAGACAAGCCATAGGCGAAGATTCCTGACGAAAACGCGCCCAACAGGAGATACTTCAGCGCCGCCTCATTGGAGCGGCGATCCGTGCGCAGAAATCCGACCAGCACGTAGGTGGAGATCGCCATCAACTCAAGACCAATGAAGGTGAGCACGATGTCGAAGCTCGAAGCCATGCACATCATGCCTATGACCGAAAACAGAATGAGCGCATAGAACTCGCCATGATTCTCGTGTTCGATCTCGAGGTAACGGACCGACATCAGGATGGAGAGCCCTGCTCCGGCGAGAAACAGGTAATAGAAATAAATGGAGAAGTGGTCGAGAACCATGGAGTGCACGAAAGCCACTTCAAGCGTTCGTCCAACCTTGGCAGCTTCGAATTGCGCGTACTGGATCTTCAGCACTCCCGCCGCGGAAAAAAGCACACCCATAAATGCGGTGACCGCATTCGTCCACTTCCACTCCGGAGGAATCATCAGGTCGATCAGCAGAATGCCCAACGAGAACACGGTGAGCATGACGATGGGAAGGGACAGGAGATAGTCCGTGCCGGTGAAGTATTGTTGGGGCATGCCAGGCACTTATTTCGTCCCCTTTGCAATGCCAGAAGTCAGCGGAACCGCAAGGGCCGCCGTAACTGGTGTTTGTGCCCGAGCCGACGCATTCACCGCGCCGCTGATCCCCGGATAGTCCGGGCGGACCGTCAGCACTAACTGGTTCACCGGTTGCTGCAGGATCTGGAAGAACGGCTTAGGATACAACCCAATCCAGAACGCCATGACGAGCAGCGGCGCGAAGGTCAGCACCTCGCGCGGCGTCAGGTCATGCAGTTTTTCGTTCTTCGGATTGGTCACGGTTCCGAAGAAGACCCGCTGATACAGCCAGAGTAAGTAAGCCGCTGCCAAAATCACGCCCGGGACAGACCACGCAGCCCACTTCCAATTCTCCATGAACGTGCCTTGCAGGATGGTGAACTCGCCGACGAAGCCGTTGAGGAGCGGCAGTCCCATGGAAGACAGGAACATGATCATCGTGATCGTGGCATAAAGCGGCATTACATTCGAGATGCCTCCGTACTCAGAAATCTCGCGCGTGTGCCGCCGCTCGTAGAGGATACCGACGATCAAGAACAGTGCGCCAGTCGAAATGCCGTGGTTGATCTGCTGCAGCACCGACCCGCTCAGTCCCGCAGGATTCAGGGCGAAGATTCCCAGCGTGCAAAAACCCAAGTGGCTGACCGACGAGTACGCTACCAGTTTCTTCATGTCCTTCTGCATCAGCGAAACCAGCGCGCCATAGATGATTCCGATGATGGAAAGAAAAATCATCCAGAAGCGCACCTTGGGATGCATCACTACGTCGGGGAAAAAGGGCAAGGCAAATCGGATAAAACCGTACGTCCCCATTTTCAACAAGACGCCGGCCAGGATGACGGAGCCCGCGGTCGGCGCCTCCACGTGAGCGTCGGGCAGCCAAGTATGAAATGGGAACATCGGCACCTTGATGGCGAAAGCCACGAAGAATGCCAGGAACAGCAGGATGGCAAACGACGAACCGTACGCCGGATCGTGAAAGATATGCGGCGCGGTCTTATAAAGCGCTTGGATGCTGAACGTGTATTGGCCGGTCTGGCGGAAGTTGTAGAAATATAGAAACAAGACAGACAACAACATCAGCACCGAACCAAGCAACGTATACAGGAAAAATTTGATCGCGGCATAAAGCTTGCGCGGACCGCCCCAGATACCGATCAGCAGGTACATCGGCACCAGCATGGCCTCCCAAAAAACGAAGAATAGGAAGAAATCGAGGGCCATGAAGACGCCGAGCATTCCGGTTTGCAGCACCAAAAACCAGATGTAGTATTCCTTGACCCGGTTCTCGATGGCGCTCCAGGACGAGAGGATCGAAATCCATCCCAGCAACGTGGTGAGCATGATCAGCAAGAAAGAAATGCCGTCGATGCCGAGCACGTATCCGGCGCCGATGGAGGGAATCCAGTTATTCGGCGCGCCCTCCATGAACTTAAATCCAGGCTCGAAGCGCTGCGCCCAGAACCAGGGCACAAGAGGGATTGAGACTAGGAGGCCCGCCAGGGCGAAGATGTTCGCGATCCAGCGAATGGCGTCCTTTTGCTCTTTGGGAATAAATATGAGCAGGAGAGCGCCTACGAGTGGCGTGAATAAGATGATCGAGAGAATATGGCTTTGCATTTTTGTCCATTACGCGGGCGAGGGCGCCCGCGCCACACAATCAGTCATCGCCACGCATAATAGGCGACAAATCCGACCAGGCCCAACACCATTACCAGCGCATACCACTGCACCAAGCCCCATTCCAGCAATCGCATCGGATATGACAGCATGCGTGAAAAGATTGCGGGGCCGTTGACCAATACACCGTCGATGATCCACTTGTCGAACCAACTCGAAAGAGTACCGCTCAGCCGTGTGATCCACCCACCGCCGTTGACCAGGCCATCAATTACGTGCGAATCGAACCACGATGATGCTTCGCCCAAGCCCACGACGCCGAGCCGCACGTCTCCGACTTTGCGGCGCCCGGTGAAGGCGTAGTCGTAGGCTTCGTCGACGTAATACTTGTTGTAGAGAACGTCGTACAGCGGTGGCGCAGCGGCGGCAATGGGTTCGACATAACCTTTATCGGCCTCACGATACGCGCGCCAAGCCATGCCCCAACCAATCACCGCCGCGCCTACCGAGAGGAGCATCAGTCCGTATTCAATTGGTGTGGTATGTTCTTCTTCTTTCTCACCGGCGGCCAGCTGTGCGGTCTTTCCTTCTTCCTGGAAAACTGTGGCTTCGTGGGCGAAGACTGGCTCCAGGAACTTCGCGAAATGATCGGAACCGCCCAGACTCTGTGGCCATCCGAGCCAGCCCGCGCAGATCGCGCAAACCGCCAGAATTACTAATGGCACCGTCATCGACTTCGGGGATTCATGGATGTGATGCTCAACATCATGACTCATTCGGGGCCGTCCATGGAAAGTCAGAAACATTAGACGAAACATGTAGAAGGCCGTCATTAGAGCGGTGATGAACCCAATGAGCCAGAGCAGGCGATAGGCGCCGCCTTCGGAGGACCAAGCCTGCCAGAGAATTTCGTCTTTGGAGAAAAACCCCGCAAACGGCGGGATGCCTGCAATCGCGAAGGTAGCAATGAACATCGTCCAATGCGTAACGGGGATACGCTTGTGCAGATCGCCCATGTTGCGCATGTCCTGCTCGCCGCTCATGGCGTGGATTACCGAGCCGGATCCGAGGAACAGCAGCGCTTTAAAAAAAGCGTGCGTAAACACGTGGAAGACGCCCGCGGCGAATGCGCCCACGCCGAGAGCGAGAAACATGTATCCCAGTTGCGAGACGGTCGAATACGCCAGAACACGCTTGATGTCGTTCTGCACCAAGCCAATGGAGGCAGCGAAGATGGCAGTCAGCGCACCGACGATTGCGACAGTCTTCATGGATGTAGGAGCGAGCACAAATAACGCGTTGGATCTCGCGACCATGTACACACCAGCGGTCACCATGGTTGCGGCGTGGATCAGCGCGGAAACTGGGGTTGGACCCTCCATCGCATCAGGCAGCCAAACGTAAAGCGGAATCTGGGCAGACTTTCCGCAGGCACCGACGAATAGGAGCAGAGTCGCGGCGGTAATGATGGGATCGCCGATGGGAAAGTGTCCGCTCCGCGCCAGCTGCGTGACTTCGGTGAAGCGCAGCGATCCGAAGTACCAGGCAATGGTAAACATTCCAAGCAGAAAGCCCGCATCACCAATGCGATTCACGATGAATGCTTTGTTGGCCGCAGTGCTGGCACTGTGGCGATGGAAATAGAATCCGATCAGCAGATAGGAACATAGACCGACGCCCTCCCAACCTACAAACATCAGCACGTAATTGTTTGCAAGAATGAGCGTGAGCATGGAGAACATGAAGAGATTCAAGTATCCGAAAAAACGGTAATACCCCCCTTCATGGGCCATGTAACCAGTCGAGTAAATGTGGATGAGAGCTCCGACGCCGGTGACAAAGAGCAGCCAAATGCTGGACAGTGGATCGAGCAGAAAACCCGCGTCGGCCAAAAACAGCGCCGGCTTCCCATCGTGCGTGAGATAGTTCATTTGGCCGGTGTCGGTCCCCAGCCACGTGTAAACAATGGTCTGGTACGGCTTGCCAGGGTTGCCGTGAGCGTAATCCGTGTATTGACAGACTACGACGCAAGCGAATAGGAAGGCCAGCACCACGACGCCGACGCAAACGGCGTTTACGGTTTTCTTTTGAAGCTTCCGGCCAAAAAAGAACATCATCGCCGCGCCGAAAGCCGGCAGGAGAGGAATCAACCAGATGTGGTCTAAGAAGAACATGTCGTTGGTCGTTGGCTTACTGCTCCTCACCAGTAGCGCTTACCACTTCAGTAAATCCACCTCATCCACATTCACAGTTTCTTTATTGCGGAAGAAGGCGATCAAAATTCCGAGGCCTACCGCCGCTTCGGCTGCGGCGTCGGTGATCACGAAAATCGCAAATACTTGGCCGTGTAATCCCCATATGCGCGAGAACGCCACCAGGTTCAGGTTCACTGCGTTCAGAATTAGTTCGATCGACATCAGAATAATGACCACGTTGCGGCGAGTCAGTACGCCAATCACCCCCAGTATGAACAGGGCCGCGGCCGTCACCAGATAATGAATAGTGCCGATTGGAGCCATAATCACCACTGTAGAAGCGTGGCTAGCTACGTTTCTACGAAAACGATCAAATTCTTTTCTTCGCCATTACGACCGCGCCGATAATCGCTACCAACAACAGCAGCGACGCAATTTCAAAGGCGAACATGTATTGCCCATAAAGCATTACGCCGATCTGTTGGGTGTTGCTGTTCTCAATCGGCTGCGCGATTCGATAGGGAAACAAACTTTTTCCCTTTACGTACACCAGTACGAACAACGCGCCCAATGCGATAGCTGCGAGCAGTCCAATCAGCCATTGCTTGTTGAACTGCTCTTCTTTTTGCGAGCGTTCGAGGTTCACCAGCATGATCACAAACAGGAAGAGCACCATGATGCCGCCCGCATAAAGAATGATCTGGACGCCGGCAACGAACGGCGCATAGAGCATCAGGTACAACCCGGCTTGGGCGAGCAGACCGAGAATCAGCGCCAGAGCGGAATGCACCGGGCTCTTTCGAGTGATAACGAAAACGCCACTCACCAAGGTAATCCCGGATAGAAAGTAAAAAAAGAACGTTGTGGCAACAGGCTCCATTCCGGGCTGCGCGATTTCCTGCATATTAGAGCACTACTCCTAAAACAGCCGTCAGAATGAGCACACCGATTCCAATGGGCAACAGGACTTTCCATCCTACTTTCATCAGTTGATCGAAACGGTAGCGCGGGAACGTAGCGCGATACCAGATATATAGATACATGAAGCCTGCGACCTTGGCGACAAACCAGAAGATGTCCTGAATGCGGTCACGCACCGGGGGCACAAACAAGATCAGGCCGATCACACCCAGCACGACGCCGAATCCGGCCAGGCCAAGGGTCTGCACTCGGAAGTAAGGATGCTTGGGCATGCGACGCACGCCTACGAAGGCGATCGCCGCAAGAGCTAAAAAAGTTAGTCCGGGAAACAACGAAAACACGAGGTCCCAGGTCTCGCCTGTCAAGGTGTTGGGAAAAGGCCGGTACCATCCGCCGAGCCACAAGGTTACCGCGATCGACGATACCGCGATCATCGCCGCGTACTCGCCCAGCATGAACAGCGACCAGCGCAAGCCGCTATACTCGGTGTGGAAGCCGGCGGTTAATTCTGATTCGGCTTCGGGTAGATCAAACGGAGCGCGATTCGTTTCCGCGACCATGGCGATGGCAAAGATGCCGAATGCGATAAATCCCAGAGGAAAAAACTTGAACAGGAACCAAACATGCTGCTCCTGCTGGGCCTGGACGATGCCAATCATGCTCAGCGTGCCCGTTCCCGAGGTCCCCGCTCCCACTCCATAAGCCCCCAGCCCGTGCAGGCTAGTCATCAGAATCGCGGAGACGACCGCCATTCCCATCGCTACCTCGTAGGAAACCATTTGCGCGCTAGAGCGGAGCGCGCCAATCAGCGGGTAATGCGAATTTGACGCCCAGCCTGCCATGACGATTCCCAGCACACTTAGCGAAGAAACACCAAGCATAAAGAGGATGCCGATATTCAAGTCTGTTATTGCGTGAGTGGGGCCGAATGGAACGACAATATATACGGCGAACGAGGCGCACAGAATGATCAGAGGAGCGATCCAGAAAACAAACTTGTCGGCCTCGGCCGGGATAATGTCTTCTTTGGTCATGAGCTTGATGGCATCGGCGATGGGCTGCAGCAGGCCGTGCGGGCCCACGCGCATGGGACCGAGCCGAATCTGGAAGTGGGCCAGAGCCTTGCGCTCCAGCCAGTTCATCGCCATCACCGCCACAGAGATCCCGCCAAAAACCACCAGGATATAGATGAGGGCCCAAAACACATTGCCCGCCTGTCCCGGAGTCGTGTTGCTGCTCAGATAGGAGGTGATGTAGTTGAGCATCAGCGATCCACCTCGCCGAGCACGATGTCCAGGGTGCCGATGACGGCGATCACGTCCGCGACGAGAGCTCCGCGCACCATGTTGTCGAGCGCCTGCAGGTTCACAAACGACGGCGGCCTTACCCGGACGCGATAAGGCTGGGTCGATCCGTCACTCACAATGAAATATCCGAGCTCGCCCTTGGGCGCTTCAATCGAATGGTAAACTTCGCCGACCGGTGGCTTCATCACTTTGGGGACCTTTGCCATGATGGGGCCTTCGGGAATCTTCTCGACCGCCTGCCGAATAATCCGCAACGACTGCCGCATTTCCTCCATCCGCACGCTATACCGGTCGTAGGTGTCGCCGTTCGCTCCGATGGGAACTTCGAAATCGAAGTCGGAGTACGCCGCGTAGGGTTGTGCTTTACGGAGATCCCACTTGACTCCACTCGCTCGCAGCACCGGGCCGGTGACGCCCAGCGCGATGGCGTCCGCTTTCGAAATCACACCGACACCTTTCGTCCGCTCCAACCAGATTCGGTTTGTCGTCAACAGTTCTTCGTATTCATCAATTTTGGGAGGGACGAAGTCCAAGAACTTGATTACGTCCCGCTCAAAACCCTCGTACGTTTCGTATTGGCAGCCGCCGATGCGGAAGGCGTGCGTGGTCAGCCGTGCGCCGCAATATTTTTCAAAAATCTTAAGAATCTCCTCCCGGTCGCGGAAGGTGTAGAAGAGCGGCGTCATGGCGCCGATGTCGAGAGCGTGCGTGCCCAGCCAGAGTTGATGGCTCGCCAGCCGGTTCAGTTCGGTGAGAATTACACGGATATATCTAGCGCGCGGCGGCGCTTCAATGTTGAGGAGTTTTTCAACTGCTTCGCAGTATCCTAACCCGTTCGAGACCGCGGCCACGTAATCCATGCGATCGACATATGGATTAAACATTGTGTACGTGCGGTGCTCCGCGATTTTCTCTACCCCGCGGTGGAGGTAGCCGATCACGCACTCGGTTCCTAGAACCTGCTCGCCATCCAGCTTGAGGATTACGCGCAGCACCCCGTGGGTTGCCGGATGCTGCGGGCCCATGTTGATAACAAGCTCATTGCTGTCGAGAAATGTTTTGTCGGGCTGATCAAGTTCCAGATGGGAGAGGAACCGCGTAGAGTCGGCCGTCTTCGGGTCATCCCCCTTAGGATCAGTAATCGTCCGATCGGTCATGTTTATTGGCCGCTCTCGATCCCCAGGTTGGCCTGCACCCATTCCTGATCCTGTTGAATGATGCCGTAGTCCTTGCGCAGCGGATGACCCTTCCAGCCATCGGGCAGCAGGATGCGCTTCAAATCCGGATGCCCGTCGAATCGAATGCCAAACATGTCGAAGACTTCGCGCTCCAGCCAGTTCGCGGTTGCCCAGATCGGCACCGCGCTGGGAACTCTTTCGCCGTCCGCGATCATGGTCTTCACTCTAATGCGTTCGTTCCTTGGAAAAGAATAGAGAATCCAGATGAGGTCGAACTGCTTTTCCCGCTGGGGATAGTGCACCGCGGTGACATCCACGCAGTAGTCGAATTGTTCCCGGTCACGCAGAATCTGGAGCAACTCGGAAACAATCGAAGGTTCCACAACCATATAGTTCTGGCCAAGGTATGTATTCGCTTCGCGAATGCCGGACCCGTATTGGCCCTTGAGCTTGCCCACCATCGCGGAATCCCACGGAATGGGAACGGGACCGGCTGGTTTGGCCGGCACAGCGGGCGCGTGACCGGCGGTTGATTTCGGCTCACCACTCGGCGGCAGAGTCGGCGACTTGGGTTCCTCAGGCATGGCTACGAAGGTACAGACCTCCGGCTTAGGAACAGCTTTGGGAGAACGTTAACTTCTAACAGCTTGGCGATACCGTGTCAACGATGGGCATCAAATGTGTTCGGGTAAAGAATCACGTCCTGCGAGCTGCGGCCTGATACGATTCGATCAGATCGCGAATGCGCTGCGCGTCCGCCTTGCGATGCCCGTGGCTGGTGATCGGGTCCGTACCACCGCTCGACTCGATAGATATCTCCGACCACATAATCCCCGTCGAAATGTGCACTGACGCCACCTGCGCCATCGCGATGCTTTCTTCGTTGCTCCCGAACAGCCGTGGCTTCACTCTGCTGACGTGCAGCGGGTTCACCACAATCCGCGTCGGGAAAAGCAAGTTCCCTTTGGTCCAGCGGCTCGCGACAAAAGTCTCACCGTCGGAGGTTGCGTTAGTCATAATAAAAATAACTGGCTGAGACAATCTGTAGTCCCGCCATGAAACGCCCTGGCTGAATGCGGAGTGCTCAAACGCCGCTTTCTACACCCACTCCAGTGCTCCTTTGCCCCAGATCCAGATGTAGCCGACGATCAGGATGCCGAGGAAGACGAGCATTTCAATCAGCCCGAATGTGCCCAGCGCCTTGAACTTCACTGCCCAAGGAAAAAGAAAAATGGTTTCCACGTCGAAGACCACGAACAGGATGGCGATAATGTAATAGCGGACGGTGTAACGTCCCCGGGCGCTGTCGATGGGATCGATGCCGCATTCGTAGGGCATCAGTTTCGCCCGACTAGGATTCTCCGGCCGGATCAGTTTGGTTGCGAGCAGCGTAATCGGGATCAGGACTCCGACTACCGCGATGAATATAAAGAGCGGAACGTAGTTTTGGGGCATCGGGCCTCAACTTCCCGGTTCGATTGAAAACTTCAAAGTAGTTTATAGTACCGCCCATTGGCACTGGCTTCAAGGACCCTCGTTACCAGCTTGTTTATAATCGATCTTCTATCTTCGCAAATTAAAAGGAACCCATTGGCACTCGACGAAAACATTTACAAACTGCGGTGCGAGAAGCTGAAGCAGATTGAAGCGCTGGGGCAGCGAACGTATCCAACGAAATACGAGTTTACTCACACGATTCCCACAATTCTGGCGGACTACACGCAAAAGTCGGTTGAGGAATTGGAAAATCCGCGAGTCAATGTGCGCATTGCCGGACGCATCATGGCCATCCGCTTGATGGGCAAAGCGGGGTTTGCGCATCTGCAGCAGGGCGGGCAGAAACTGCAGATCTATGTGAAGAAGGATGCGGTCGGCGAGAAAGGATTCGAACTTTACCGGTTGCTCGACCTCGGCGACCACGTTGGCGTCAGCGGATATTTGTTCCGCACCCGCACCGGCGAACTCAGCGTTCACGTCGAGGAGATTACGTTCCTGTCCAAGGATCTGTTGCCGCTGCCCGAAAAGTGGCATGGCCTGACCGACGTTGAGCTGCGATACCGCCAGCGTTATGTCGATCTGGTCATGAATCCGGAGGTGCGCGCGGTATTTCTGAAGCGAAGCAGACTGGTGCAATCCATGCGGCGGTTTCTTGATCAGCATGACTTCATCGAGGTGGAGACGCCGATGATGCAGCAGATTGCCGGCGGCGCGGTCGCCAAGCCTTTTGTCACACATCACAACACGCTCGACATGGATTTGTATCTGCGCATCGCTCCAGAGCTTTACCTGAAGCGGCTTACGGTCGGCGGCTTCGACCGCGTCTACGAAATCAACCGCAACTTCCGGAACGAGGGTCTCGGCTGGCGCTGGAATCCCGAGTTCACGATGCTCGAGTTTTATCAGGCTTATACCGATTATCGCGGGGTCATGGATCTCACGCAGCAACTGATCGAGCAGGCAGCGATAGATGTTAACGGCACTACGAAATCCAAGTGGGGCGAGCACGAAATCGACTGGGCCGGATCGAACTGGCGGCGTATGACCATGCGCGAAGCCATCATTCACTATTGGCCGGAAGCGGCAGGGGCGAAGCCGGAGATGTCAGACTTCAGTTCCCACGATTCGGTAAAGGCGCTCCTGGGGCGCTTCAACATCGCGCATGCGCATATCGCTTACGATCCTAATGAGCCGGTCGGGAAGACTATCGCAAACTTGTTTGACGCGGCGGCGGAAGAACACTTGATTCAGCCGACGATCATCTACGAGTTTCCCACCGCGATCTCGCCACTTTCCAAGCAGAAAGCGGACGAGCCCGAATGGACGGAACGATGGGAGATCTTCGCCGGGAAAATGGAGATTGCCAACGGCTTCAGCGAACTCAACGATCCTGAGGACCAGCGCCGCCGCTTCGAACAACAGCTCAAAGAACGGGAGCGTGGCGACGAGGAGGCTCACCAGATGGATGAAGACTACATCCGGGCGCTCTCATACGGGATGCCGCCGGCTGGCGGCGTCGGCGTCGGCGTGGACCGGCTGGCAATGCTGTTGACCGATTCCCATACCATCCGCGACGTGATTCTGTTCCCGCTACTGAGGCCCGAAAAAGCAGCCAACCCGGAGGACCCGAAAGAATAGGGCTGGTCGCAGTAGCAAAATACATGGATTCTTGGCTTCGCTCAGAATGAAGGCGGATTTTGTTTTGTGACCAGTGTTCACGATTTGAATGCAAGACTCGGATAGTCCGCTTCTTCCTCCAACGATTAGAATCAAATTGCCATGCCTTTCAACCTGGATTCCTCCACTCGCCGCCGTCTCGGTTACCACCTTATCGATCAAATCGACAGTTTCTTTGCTTCCCTGCCCGATCGCCCGGTGCAGCTTCCGGCTGAGCAAAGAACGTTCGCTGCTCTGAATAGTCCGCTGCCCGAGAACGGCGAAGATGCCGGCAAAGTCCTTGACGAGGTTTTCGGCGAGATGGTCGACAAGGGTTTTCACGTTCCCAGCGCTAACTACTTCGGGCTGATGAACCCCACGCCCACTTACGTCGGCGTTATGGCTGAGGCCCTGGTCGCTGCTCTCAATCCACAGCTCGCAACTGTCAAGCGCTCGCAGTTGGCATCAAAAATTGAGCACGAAACCGTCCGCTGGATCGGGGAACGCGTGGGCTGGCCCGGCGAATTCAACGGCACGTTTACCACCGGGGGCAACGAAGCGAATTTCAGCGGGCTGGCGCTAGCGTTAGCGTCCAAGTTCCCTAACGCGATCGAGGAGGGCGTCGCTTCGATTGGTGCGCAGGCTGTACTCTATGCCTCCGTCGAGGCCCATCACTCGATCGATAAATCTGCTGGCCTGCTCGGAGTGGGCCGCAAAGCACTGCGGCGCATCGCGGTGAACGAGAACGTGCAACTTGATCCACATATCCTGGAGCAAGCGATTGAGGGGGACTTTGCTTCCGGGAAAAAACCTTTTTGCGTGGTCGCTACGACCGGAACCACCAATACTGGCGCGGTCGACGATCTTGTGGCCCTCGCTGAAATATGCCGGCGCCACGATTTGTGGTTGCATGTGGACGGCGCCTACGGCGGAGCGGCGATCTTTTCCGATCAGCACCGGATGCTGCTTTGCGGTATCGAGCGAGCCGATTCGATCACGATTGATCCGCATAAATGGATGGCGATGCCGCTCACGGCCGGCGTAATTCTCACTCGCCATCCGCAGATGCTGGAGCGAGCTTTCGCCGTCGCGGCCCCGTACATGCCAAGGGCGGCTGAGGCCAAGGGGCTTGACAATTCCCGCATCAGCACGCAGTGGACGCGGCGGATGAACTCGCTCAAACTATGGCTGACGCTGCGAGTCCACGGAAGAAAGGCTTATGAGGAGCACATCGACCGTCAGCTGAATCTGGCACGAGTTTTCGCCTCTTGGGTGAGGGCCTCCGAGCACTTCGAGTTGGCTGCACCTCAAATTCTGCCCATCGTGGCGTTCCGGTTCAAATCAGCAAGCCTTAGCCGGGAGCAACTTGCCGACGTTCACGCTAGCATTGTTGAAGAAGTCACACGCGACGGCAGTCGGTGGATCTCGGAAACGAAGGTGAATGGAGACAGTGTGCTCCGAATGATGGTGATCAGCTACCTCACCGAAGAACGGCATCTTCGCGAACTGGGAAAGGCGTTGACCGAAGCCGCATCCGGACTCGCGTTCAGAGACACGCGGAGCGCTTAGTTTGCCTGCTACCGCGAATTCGTCCTGGGATCGCGCGTGGGCCATGACAAGCTTTTTTTTCCTTCTTTTTTGGGCAATCCCCGTCTGCGCGCAAAGCAATACTGGAGAATTGCGGCTTAAAGTGACCGATCCGACCGGACTTGGTGTGAAGAGCTCGGTGCAACTGGTCAGCGAGGTGAATCAGGTCCAGAAAGCATTGGTCACGGACGAAACGGGAAGCCTCACCGCCAAGCTGCTTCCTTTCGGAGTGTACAGACTTGAAGTGCAGCACGAAGGTTTCGCGCCATTCTCTGATTCAATCGAAATCCGGTCGGCAATTCCGGCTGAATACCACGTAACTCTCAGAATCGCTCCGATGAACACCTCCGTGATAGTTAATGACGCGGGCACGTTGATCGATCCCTATCGCTCCGGCACGATCAATCGAATCGGCAAGAACGCAATTACGGAGCGGGAGACATCGCTGCCAGGCCGCTCGCTGCAGGACCTGATCACCTCCCAGCCCGGCTGGCTCTATGAAGGCAACGCGGTTTTACACCCGCGCGGCTCGGAGTATCAAACCCAGCTCGTGGTTGATGGAATTCCGCTCACCGACAATCGCTCGCCGAGTTTTGGCCCGGAGATTGAAGCGGATGACGTGCAGTCGATGAGCATCTACACTGCGGGCATTCCGGCGGAGTATGGAAGGAAAATGGGCGGCGTGGTTGAGATGGCCACGACCAAGGATTCGGGGCCAGGCCTTCACGGTGAAGCCGTCTTGGCGGGTGGCAGCTTTGCGACTTCGGATGGCTACCTTCTGACGCAGTATGGGTGGGGAAAAAATACGCTGGGAGTGAGCGCTGAGGGCGCAACGACCGAGCGCTATTTAAACCCTCCGGTCTTACAGAACTTCACGAACAACGGGACGACCGGCGATTTTGGAGTGAGCTATGAGCGGGATTTCGCGAATCACGACCGCCTAGGTTTCTCTGTGCGCCACGAATTCTCCCGTTTTCTTGTGCCCAACGAGCAGGTTCAGGAAGCGGCGGGACAGAGGCAGGACAGGAACAATTTTGAAACCATGGGAATTGCGTCTTATCAACATTTGTTCTCGCCGAATGTGGTCGCAGATTTTCACGGAATGGTTAGGGATGACTCGGAGGGCTTCTCGTCGAATCCGTCTTCCACACCGATCATCGCTTTCCAGCAGAACGGCTTTCGCGAGGGATATTTCAAGGGTACGATTTCAATCCATCACGGCAAGCAGGAGTGGAAAGCCGGCGTCGAATCTGACTCTACGTTTCTGCGCGAGCAATTCAGCGATTCGATCACGAACTTCACGCAATTCGATCGTGGCACGCCGCCGGGCTTTAACTTTGCCGAAAAACGTCCGAGTCTCGAGCAGTCTGCTTTTGTCCAGGATCTGATCCGGCTGGGCAAATGGACGGTCAGCGCGGGTTTGCGCTGGGACCACTATCAGCTGTTGGTGAATCAGAATGCGGTAAGTCCGCGGCTGGGAGCTTCGCGCTATTTCCACTCGGCCGATCTCGTGTTGCATGCATCTTACGACAGAGTTTTTCAGACTCCGGACTTCGAAAACATATTGCTGTCCAGTTCCCCTGAGGTCGTTTCCTTGAATCCCCAAGTCCTGCGCCTGCCAGTGAAACCTTCACATGGCAATTATTATGAGGTTGGACTAACCAAGGGGTTCTTCCAAAAAGTACGGTTGGACGTCAATGGCTTCGACCGAAGCGTGAACAGCTTTGCCGATGATGACCAATTCCTCGACACGGCTGTCAGCTTTCCCATTGCCTTTCGCAGGGCGAATATTTACGGGGCCGAAGGGAAACTCGATGTTCCACATTGGGGGCGTCTGTCCGGATTCCTCAGTTATTCGTACATGGTGGGTGCCGCATATGTTCCGGTCACCGGCGGACTCTTTCTCGGCGACCAGGCCAGCAACGCACTGAGCCAGACGCGCGGACGTTTGTGGGTTACTCAGGACCAGCGCCATACGGTGCGGACACGTTTTCGGTATCAACTGGTGGAGCGCTTGTGGTTGGCGCTGGGCGGTGAGTATGGGAGCGGCCTGCCGGTGGAATTCGACGGCACTGAACAGCAAGCTGTGGCGCAGTATGGCGAAGCGATCGTGAATCGGGTGAATTTCGTCCTCGGACGCGTGCGGCCTTCGCTGTCCATTGATGCTTCTGCCGGCGCAGATCTCTGGAAGAAGGATAAGCGGAGCATGCGCTTGCAAGCTGATATTCGGAACCTCAACAACCGGCTGAATGTAATCGATTTCGCTGGCCTGTTTTCCGGAAACAGCATCGCTCCTCCGCGCAGCTACGCTCTCCGTCTTACTACGAACTTCTAGCATGCTTACTTGCGGTTGTTGCGCGGTGGCTTGGCACTTTCTGGGTCAGAGATCTTCGCGTCAGGGTTGGAAGTGGCCGATGACTGCATGAGCTTGAAGACATACAGCACCACCTCAACCCGGCTGGATACCCCGAGCTTGTCGAAGACGCGGAACAGATAGTTCTTTACGGTGTGTTCCGTGAGGTTCAGGCGGCGAGCGATCTCGCGATTGGAGAGTCCGTCCGCGACACACCGGACTACATCCTGCTCGCGCTTGGACAGCGAGGGTAAGCTACTTCCGTCCGGCGGCCGCATAGATATGGCCTCGGAGATGGCTTCGAGTAGATACTCCTGCTCGCGGCTATTGGCCCAAACCTGGCCGCTGTAAGCGCAGTGAATGCATTTGGCTAGAGTGTGCAGGGATTCGGTGCGACTGAAGACGCCTCGGGCGCCGGCGCGGAATGCCTCTATGACTGAATTGCGCTCTGAGGCGTCGAGCAACATGATGATGTGCGTCTCGGGATGGAGCTCTCGTAGTTGGCGTGCCACCCGCAGCCCTAAGGCGGAATCATCTTCCAAGATTGCGCTGAGTAAGATGACCTGTGGCTTTTCGCTGGCCGCGACGGCCAAAATCGCTTCTTCCGTGGGGTCAGCTTCAATGACCAGAAATCCGTTCTCGCGTCCCAGAGCGCTCGCCAGCAACTGAGTATTCATGCGCGTCTTGTCGGCCACCAGGACTCGGATCGGCGGCGAGGGGGGAGGAAGAGTTGGTTCTGATATTGACATGCAGGGCGGAGTTCTTCGGCTGGAGTTTTCGCGGCGCCACAGCTCTCAACCTCGCACATGCCTTGGCGCTTATCTGCTAATAATCTAGCCTGATCGAACTGCGGCGCATACGGTACTTTGGTACCTTGATGCCAAGTCGCTGGCTACACACCACGCCTTCTTTAAACAAAGTCTTATGCCAGCGCAAAAAAAAGCCCGCACATGGCGGGCCATCATGCCGCGGAGCGTCTGGGCTCTCGTGGCGATTCAGGTGTAAGAAATAATTCGGAAATCAGGGACGCAGTTTTTTCTTCAGCGCCTGCAGCAGTACCGGCAACACGAACATGTGGAAATCGGCGTAGTGGCGCTTCTTCCAGAAGAGAGTGGGATCCTGGCCAATTCGGTACCAGAATTCAAGGCCTCGATGCTGCATCCAGCGCGGAGCACGCTTGCGCATTCCGATGTGATAGTCGAAGGCGCCGCCTACCGCTCCTACGAAGCGGGCCTGGATGCGCTCGCGATTTTTCCAGACCCAGCGTTCCTGCAGCGGGGCCCCCAGGCCTACCCAAAGAATGTCAGGTTGGGTGCGAGCAATTTCGCCGAGGATGTATTCGTTCAATTCGCCCTCAATGGGCCCCATAGGCGGCGTCCACGAGCCCACGATCTTGAGGTTGGGATGAGATTGCTGGAAGGCGGCGGCGGTACGTTCGGCCTTGCGGTCGCCTCCGCACATCACAAATACGGTGTAGCCCTTCTCGGCCGCCCGGGCATTCATGTGCACCAGAAAGTCAGGTCCACAGCAGCGGCCGGCGACGGGTTGACCGAGGACGCGGCTTGCCCACACCAGGGGAATGCCGTCGGCCATGGGGAAGTCCGCCTCATTCAGGGCTTGGCGGTATTGCGCTTCTTTGCGGGCTTCAATGACGTTGTAGACGTTGATGAATACCGCGTAGCGGCGCTCCCCGCGCTGAATGCAGCCTTCGACCAGATCCAGGGTTTGGGCGAGACTGGTCCGGCGCACTCGGACGCCTAAAATATCGGTGCGCTCTTCGCTGCCGCTGGCTGCTGGGGACACTGTTTCCAACGAGGGCACGGTTTCTACGCTCCCACTCTCTTTCGGCATTTCTTCTCTGATTATCACGTTGCTATTATGACAGCGGGACTTCGCGGAGTTCCGCTGCTTCTGCCTTCCATTGCCCCCAACCGGCTGTTACGCAACTGGTGCCGTCCGCTCGAAGCGGACTGGTTTGGTTCGAGTTCCGCTTTCCCGGCACTGCCGTGCCGGGTTTTCCAATGCCGCCGCTGCGCGGCTGGAGTAGGAGTTCCACCAAACTTCGTAAGCTCCCTTTTACTGGGGTGTGAGACGCGCTCACGACAACCGGCGCGACGGCGGCGCTACAAAAATCAGGTATACCCCCCCCCAACCCTGTGCAAAATATTGAAAACAAGGGGTATAATCTGCGACTACCTGCTAAATCTTTGGGTTCACGGGAGTTACACGCAAAATCTTGAGAACATGGCAGTTGTGGGGCACGACTGGGTGTTCCGCCGTCCCGTTTTGGGGCTCAGCATGTCGAATTGTCAAGGAACATGCATTATCCAATAGATAATGTCTGCTAGCGTAGGTTATCTAATTTGAATCCTGGAGTCAATTAGAAAGCGTCTTGTCGGATCGGTGGGAAATGGTTGACACGGTTCCTGTCGGCCGCCGACACAGTTTTGAACGACGTTGCGGCCCGACTGAAGTCGGGCCCTCCCAAACCTGAATGAATATTACGGTCCAACAGGCAACGAGTACACTGTTTCGCGGGTTAAGTTGACGCTGTCTGGTGGGTGCCGTATTCTGGGTGTCTCCCCGTCGGAGATGGTTTGCGGGAAGGCCACTGTGCTCCGATTTAATCCCTGTCAACGGCCGAGCCGGCTGATAAAGAATGCAATGATCCAACTGTAACGGTGACGACAATGAGGAGGAATGCCTGGTGAAAGTTCTAGTGGTCGGAGGGGCGGGATACATTGGAAGCCATACCGCGCACGTGCTAAAAAGAGCCGGCCTTGAAGTGGTGATCTACGATAATTTATCCACCGGATTTGAGTTTTTGGCTGAAGGTTTTCCCTTAGTGGTCGGCGACATTCACGACGGGAAGAAGCTGCTGGAGCAGGTGAAGCAATGCGACGCGGTTATGTATTTCGCCGCCAACCATTATGTTGGCGAATCGGTGGTGAATCCGCGAAAGTATTATCGCAATAATGTCGAGGGCGGGCTTTCGCTTTTGAACGCGGTTCTCGACGCGGGGAAAAAAAGTATGGTGATCTTTTCTTCCACCTGCTCGGTTTATGGGGCGCCGGAGAAGACGCCGATCAGCGAGGATCAGCCGCTCGCACCAATTAATCCCTATGGTGTTTCCAAAGTTTTTTTTGAGCAGGCGCTGCAGTCTTATGACACGGCTTACGGCATCCGCTATGCCAGCTTGCGCTACTTTAACGCGGCAGGCGCGGACGAGAACGGCGAGATTGGGGAATGCCATGATCCCGAGCCGCATCTCATCCCTCTGACTCTGCAGGCGGCGGCTGGGTTGGGTCCGGAGCTTCAGGTGTTTGGGACCGACTATCCGACGCCCGACGGCACCTGCATTCGCGATTACACCAACGTGGTGGATCTGGCGGAGGCGCACGTCAAGGCGCTGCAACATTTGCAGGCGGGAAATCCTTCTGTTTGCGTCAACCTGGGTACGGGCGATGGGTCTTCGGTGATGGAAGTGATTTCGACCGTGGAAGCGGTGACGGGGAAAAAAGTTCCGAGAAAAATTGTGCCGCGACGGCCGGGGGATCCTCCGGCTCTGGTTGCTGACCCGCGAAAGGCGCAGCAAATTTTACAGTGGAAGACGAAACGTTCGCTGCGCGACAGCGTTTCGACGGCTTGGAAGTGGATGCAGAAGCGGGGGAAGTAGGATTAGTTCCGATTCGGCTGCATCGGGCTAGAAGCTAGTTGTTCTCGAATGTACCGCCTAGCGATTCCTTTCGTCGCCACAGCGCCACGCCATCAACACCGAGAGCGAGCATGCCGAGCGAAGCTTGCGTCGCGGTCGGAGCTGTTAGAGCTGTGTCCTGTCTTTCCACATTATCGTCCGGCCCTTTAGTGTGGCCTGCGACAATCGCCTTGCCAGGGATGGTCTCGTAGGCGTAGCCGGTCAGAGTGGCAGTGAATCTGTTTCTGGTTGTCGTGACGGTAATACGCATCCAACCAAAATGAAACTGCCCCTTGATCTTGAACTTCACTCCAAGATAGCGGTTCTTAACGCCCCTGCCTTCATTGAACCATGGGCCTAACCAATACGTGCCATTAAAGAAGCTAACCCCTCCCAACGGAACGGCATGGTCGAAGCGGTCACCACGTTGGATTCTTGCTCCGTATCGCAGCGCCGCCTCAAAGTTCCCTGCCGCCATTCTGATTTGGTTCGTACTATCAATGGCCCTGCAAAACGGACCGGCAGTATTACTCGAAATAACTTGACACGCCCACAGCTCAAGCTTGCCTCGGAAGTGACTGTAGACGTGCAAGAGGTAGAAATCGGTTATCCCATCATGATTCAGGTCTATCGGGAATGGGCGACCCACAACTGCGTGTGCAGGTGTGTAAACGATCTTCGCCTCGGTGGGCTGCGCTAGCGCCAGCACGCTTACCCCGGCTGCGCCTGCCGCTATGGCGTACGTGTTGAGTTGGCGGAGGATCGACTCTGACAAGTGGGACGGTGTTCTAGGCTGTCGAGAGCGGTTCATAACGTCGTCCTTACAAGGGCTGTCGTCGGGTGCTAACGGTCGACTCCTCGCGCCTCCAGATGGAGAGGCCGGGCGCTCCCGTCGCTAACGCGCCGAGTGTGGCCGGTTCGCGAGTCGGAGCCATTAGAGCTGCATCCGGCCCTTCTACAATATCGTCCGGACCCTTGGTCTGGCCTGCTTTGATTGATTTGCCGGGGACGGTCTCGTAGGCGTAGCCGGTCAGAACAAGGGTGACCTTGGAGCCTTGGAGCCGAGCGTTGAGGCGTGCCCATCCATAATGAGTTTTGCCACCGATGTGAAACTTGAAGCCAAGATAGCGATCCTTCACGTTGAACCAGTCGCAGAACTGCGAAGGAAGTCTGGCCATCCATATACCAGAAAAAGGCTGGCCGCCACTGACAGGCGACCCGCTCTTGAGCGCGTACGCGCAGTGGGGCATGAATTGAGTGCCACCGTTGCCCTGGACACGATTGCCTCGCCGGGCGGGAACCACCGAGACGTAGTCGTAGCAGTAGTCCAGATTGCAACCGTAGGCGTTCAAAATCTTGAAGTCGCCTAGTCGATCATGATTAAGGTCAAGGGTGTAGTGGTTGTTCGGCCCAATCTTATGATGAGTTGGGGTGTAAACGATTTTGGCTTCGGCAGTTTGCGTCAACGCCAGCACTCCCACTCCCGCCGCACTGGCGGCCACGGCGTACGTGTTGAGCTGCCGAAGGATTGACTGTGACAGGTGGGACGGTGTTCTAGATGGCCGAGAGCGGTTCATAGAGTCTCCCTTACAACGGCGGTCGCCGGGGGCTAACTGGCGCGCTCCTCGCGCCGCCAGATGGAGAGTGCAGGTGCACCCAATGCTAACGCACCCAGTGTGGCGGGTTCGCGAGTCGGAGCCGTTAGAGCTGCATCCGGTCCTTCTACAATATCGTCCGGACTCTTGGTCTGGCCGGCGACAATTGCTTTGCCGGGGATGGTCTCGTAGGCGTAGCCGGTCAGGGTGCCTGTAAATCGGAAGTAAGCACCCTGAATGCTGAGCCGCGCCCAACCGTAATGCGTCTGCCCGTGGATCTTGAACTTTAACCCAAGGTACCGGTTGTTGACATTGATCCAATTACCGGAATATAAACCGGAGGCATCGGGGCAAAAAGAACCGGCGCAAAAGAATGCCATTCGCGCCTGCGCTGCAGCGAAGCGGTAGCGATTGGGTATCTTTGCGCCGCGCCTAAATGCGGCGGCAAGGAACTCCTCGCGTCTTCCAACCGCGCCCTCGACTTCATTCCCGGGGGCGGGTGAGACGAAGATTGACTCGTTGGTACCTGAGGTGTAGAGCTTATAGCGGAATCCGAGCCTGAAATCGGTTCTTCCGTCATGATTGAGGTCGAGCCCGAAGTTGCTATTTTGTCGAATGACACGGTGTGCGGGGGTGTAGACGATCTTCGCCTCACAGGGTTGTGCCAAAGCTAGCAAGCTAACTCCGGCCGCGCTTGCTGCGATCGCGTAGGCGTTGAGTTGGTGATGGATTGACTTTGACAGGTCGGCTGTCTTACGGGGCCCGGAGAGGTGTTTCAGTCGGCCTCCTTGGAAGGGTACGCTCTTATGCCACCGGCGTTTGTGGATGTCACGAGGATACTCTCATTCCCGTTTTCTCCCATTCTCGGCCGCAGCGCCTGAAGGCGTCGCACGAAAAAGACTTCGCTTGCGGCACGCCTAAAGGCGAGCGCTGATACGAATCGCTAATTTTTCAGCCTGCCGAAGCCGCTAGGTGCGGGTTAGCTCGGGTTCCGGAAGGGTATGCGAGAGCGCGTATCCTAGATTTTGCATCACGTCGCCCCAGGCTGTTTCAATCTGTGCGACTGATTTTGGGGAGAGGTCGGCGTGCCAGCCTCCGGTTTTGGCGCTGCGGATGAAGGGCTTGTCCTGGCGGGTTCTTTTTAGCTGCACATGTTGCGACGCTTGCTTTTTCTCGAGAGCGCGCATTCGTTCTGGGGTGCTCAGTTCTATGGCGTGAGCCAGTTTCTCGGGAGAAGTGTCGACTTTGGGGAATCCGGCTTGCTGCAGGAATCTTGCTACCTTGAGCAGTTCGCGCGGGGTGTTCTCTTTCATGTCCTCGTAACGCAGGAGTAGGAAGTTGCTGTTGCCTTGGCGCATGTTGAGCCAGCTCATTACGTTGTCTGCCCAGGAGCCGCGGGCGGAATCGAATTCGGCGGCGATGAAGCGGGGGATAAACTCGTCGATCGGGTAATTGTCAGGAATGAGTCCGGCTTTGATGTTGTGATGATAGAAGGAGACGGCTACGTCTCTGGGGTCACGAACGATGTGAATGATGCGCGGATAGCGGGGATCGAACACCTCGTGACTTTTTAGGAGACGCGGACGAGGCAGGCTTCGGAGAGCGCGGTCGGGATTGAAGTAGATTTCGGGGACGCGGGATTCTACGTTGGCGAAGGTGACGGGGTCGTCGGGATTCAGGAGATTTCCCAGCAGGAAACGGGTCCAGGTATTGCCGGAGCGGGGATAGGAGGTAAGGAAGACGTCGTCGGGAAAGATGGTTAGGGCGCGGCCGGCAGCGGTTTTTCCGGTGAGCAGACGGACGGCGGCGACCACCGCGCGGACGGCGTCCTTGGCGCCTGAACTTTTGATGTAGCGGTTTAGAGTTGCTCCCATTTACGCGCGGGCCTCGTTGATCAGCGTGTTCTAGTTCGCGGTCTAACAGGCTGCGAAAAAGTGATGTTGCGATCCGCAGCGTCAGCGTCCGGCGGGCGGCTAAAGCCGAATCTATTTTCGGCGAGTTGCGGTATGCCTGAAGACATAGCCTGATACGAATCGAAACAGTTATCTTATTTTTTGCTGCAGGTGGAAACCTTATAGTTGCCAATTCTGGTGTCCCAGTCAATCGGTTTCCCGGACTCATTCTGGGCGAAGTATTCGGTAACGTACCAGAACGTGCAATCGTCGACGGGATCGACGGTCATACTGGAGTAATCCCCCCAACGCATGGAATCCTTCTCGTCCCCGCTGCCGTTGAAGATGACGACTTCTTTAGGTGTGGGAGTGTTTGTGTTCCACCATGACGACCGGATGCCCGGGTGAGTTGCGCCGTTGGATACGTTGTAACCGACGGCGGCATTTCCCGTCTGGTCCTGGGCGATGCTGGGCATGAAACGGAAGAGAGTCTGGTCGGGGTTGACTGTGCCGTTCTGATAAATAGCCGGTGTTCCACTGCCCCGCAGCTCGTACCATCGGATGCTTGTCAGCAGATTGCTGATCCCGGTATGAACCGTGTGGCCGACCAGGAACGATTCATAAGTACCGAAGTTCCGATAGTCGAAACGTGGCATTAAACGGTCGCCTACGGAGTCGACGCGGTTGTTCGTAACTTTCGTGCTCGTTTCGGGGACGCAGAAAGTGTTGAAGGGAGCGCTCGGTTTGTAGCAACCCGGCGTATAGGTCGGTACCGTGAGAGACGAGTGGGAAAAGGTCGAATTGTCTGAATTGACCCAATCCACATGAAAATCCCACAGGTTCAGGGAGTTTGAGGTCGTGCTCTGTCCGTCATGGGGGGGATTTTGGATGCTCACCAGAAATTCGTCTCGACCTTTGGGAGGCGCGGTTGTGCCGTCGACGTCAGCGGGTATCAGGCTGTGTTTAAGATATAGAGTGCCGTGGAGCGGGATCGGATCGGGGTCGCTAAAACACTGCATTGGATTCGGAGTCGATCCGGTCAGCATGTTGGTGCGATCCAAGGCGCAAACCACGACGCCTATCTGAAGATACTCGTTGTTCACGTCGTTCAGATCAAACGACACGTAGTAGGCATCCGCCCAGGTGCCAAACCTGGGCCAGTCGGGCCAGTACGTGGTTCCCTGGGAATTGGCGCCGAGCACGTGGTTCAGGGGGAATTGGTAGGTGTACCAACTCAGGTTACTAGAGGTGAGATCGTCAGTACTTGAAACCGCAACGCAATAGTAGTAGGTGTTTGCAGCCGAGGTCGAACGTACCGCAATCACCCAGCGCAAGGCGAGATGATCAAAGGTGATAATGCCGTCACCGCCGACGTTGAGGCAATTCGAAAGCTTGTTGCTTTGGAATGGCCTGGTGCCCGGTACAGGTGCGGACCAAACAGGAGCGTGCGTTACTTTGTCATAGGCTTGAAAAAAGACGTTGACCCATTCCATGTATTGCTTGGTTCCGACCGCACCATTGGGGTCAACGTCATGCTGACGGCGAGTCAACTCAAGGGCATCGATGCCCTCGAATGACTGAATCGACTGGGCTTGCGCTAACCACGAACCCAGGAAAAGGAGGAGGACTAATTTGGCATTCACCATCTTTCCTTATGAATCCCATGTAATCTGCGTTTCGCTGAGAGCGAGATCAAATGAGTAAGGGCGCGCCCCTCGTCATCGGACGTACTATCGGACAGATAGTGGCTGGGCGGTGCGACAACCTGCTGTCATTTTCTTGCTATCAAAAGCCCTTGTCAAGATTAACCAAGAAGATGCCGCGACGGGGCTTGGACGCCCGCTACTGCTGGGTATAAACGTAATCGCCGGTGTCTTCTTGGAGGATAAAATCCAGCAGCCCGTCCGAGTTGAAGTCTCCGGGAACGATTCCAGTCGAACTGCCAGGTCCGGTCAATACCGATGTCAATCGCTTAAATGTGCCATTGCCATTGCCCAGAAAAACGCTCAACTTATGGCCGTTCTCGACCGAGATCGCAAGATCAGTCTTGCCGTCGGAGTTGAAGTCGCCAGCAGTGAATGACATGGCATTACCGCCGCCATTAGTATTGTGGTAAACGACGGCGTGGAAAGTTCCGTCGCCATTACCCAGGAGCACTGCGATTTTGTCGTTCTGCAGGATGGCGAGATCGGATTTCCCGTCGTTGTTAAAATCACTTACTAGCACTGTTATTCCGAAGCTGTTAAAACCCACCCCTGACCCAAGGGTAATTGTGTTCGGTGAACCGAATGTGCCATCGCCGTTGCCCAGGAAAATTGAGACCGCTCCCTGGTTCGTGTTACTGAGTACGGCCAAATCCAAAATGCCGTCGCCGTTGAAGTCGGCGATCGCGATGTCGAAGGGGTAGTCCAAGGATGTGTAGTCCGTCTGCGCTCCGAAGGTGCCGTCGCCATTGCCCAGGAGAATAGAAACCTTGCCTCCGGAGTCGGCGACGGCCAGGTCGAGCTTTCCATCGCCATTAAAGTCACCAACCACGACCCGATGAACAAATGTGAAATTCCCGAAGGATCCTACTGTGCGGAAACCGCCTTTTCCATTGCCCTCTAAAACCGCCACACCGCTGTCCTGAGTGAAAGCCAGATCGAGCAGGCCGTCGCCATTGAAGTCGCCGAAAGCCATTCCGAGTGGTGGCGTGGTGAGATTCTTGTCTACAAGTGCGGCAAAGCGGAAAGTTCCATTCCCGTTGCCCAGGAGGCTCAATAGTCCGGAACTGCCCGACACCAGGTCGAGGATGCCGTCGCCATTAAAGTCCGCCGTCACGGTTGACCAGATAGGGGTCCTTACGTCGTAAGCTTTCGGGGGGTTGGGAACAACCGCTGAAGTGGGCGAGTGCACTTCCACCAAGCCGTAACTCGAACTTGATTTTCCGCCTCCAGGAGAAGGGTTGGTAACACTGATGTAGCCGGCCGTGGGCGCTGCCACATCAGAAGCAAGGATTTGCGCCTGCAACTCTCTCGCGGAAACGAACGCAGTGGTTCGAGGCTTGCTGTTCCAGTTCACGACCGCACCAGAAACAAAGCCCGCGCCATAAACATGAAGAACAAAGGCCCGGCTTCCGGGGACCACAGCCTGCGGAATCACGGGGCCGACGATGGACGGCACCGGATTTGTGGCCGAGGCAGCAGTCAGCAATAAACAACTTACGATTGCTGCGATAAGCGGGGTAAAGTTGTAGGGATCTTTCATGGTGGACTCCAATCTGTGCACGCCGAATGCGCTAGCGGCGGGAACGCTGTTCATATTGCGACGCGCGACGACTGAAACGGCTGCGAAAAAATCATAGATCGGAGGCCAGGGTTTAAAAGGGTGCGGCTTCCAGCAGCGCCTGCCGCTGCTCTTAACGACTTATGGCACGGCTGAAGCCGTGCCCCTTCAAAACTCCAGCTGCTGCGGTGCGGCTGGGAGCCACGCCTGTCGAAGCAGAATATTTATTTCATAACTTGCGGGACGCGACGCTAGGGAACGCCTACTGGTGTTGCGGAAGACAGTACTTTCTTCTTTGATCTTTCCTCGAGATATCTGGGCAATGCGTCCTTCCAGGACGGAATGGACACACCTACGGAATGAAGTTTGGCTTTTGAAAGTACCGAATTCGCCGGGCGCCGGACCGGACTCGCAAATTCAGAGGACTTGACGGGCGACAATTTTGCGTCGAGGCCGGCGCGCTCGAAAATGTAGCGGGTAAAGTCATACCAGGAACATTCGCCCTCGGAGCTGACGTGATAGAGCCCGTAGCGTTCGGTCAAAATCAAATCGCGCGTGGCCTGGGCGAGATCGGCGGTGTAGGTGGGGGTGAGAATCTGGTCGTCGACCACCCGGATGGCATCGCCGGCCATGGCTTTCTTCAGCATGGTCTCGACGAAATTGCCGCCCTTGCCACTGCTGCCGGCAACTCCGTATAGGCCGCAAGTACGGATCGCGAAATAGCGATCGGTGTAGGCTGAAATTAAGTATTCTCCCACTACTTTGGAAGTGCCATAAACATTCACCGGCGCTGGCAAGTCGGTTTCCTCGTATGGGGCACCCTTTTCATAACCTCCGAAGACGTAGTCGGTGCTGTAGTGCACGAGGGTTGCGCCGACGGCGTTGGACGCCTTGGCCAAATACATCACCGCCGTGCCATTGACCTGAAAGGCGAGCGCGGACTTATGCTCGCATTCGTCGACTCTGTGATAGGCGGCCGTGCTCAAGACCAGGTCCGGCTTGGCCTGGGCGAGGGCTGCGGAAATTTGCGCTTCCGAGCAAACATCGAGCTGAGCATGGGTGAAGGGCACTACCGTATCGCCAGCAGCTTGAAATACCTTCAAGAGATCGGTGCCCAGTTGTCCGTTGGCGCCGATAAGAAGCACCTTCATCGAGACACCTCGGCGAGTGCGCGCAAACCGTTGTTCGCAGAGAGCAACTTCAAAGTGTCGATATTGTAGTACTGCGGATTGTCCCAGTCTTTGAATTCATCCATGTGCTCAATCAGGTTTTTCACAATGGCTTTGACATTGTGGTTGGGATGGAAGCTGAGAACATTCTCCGCCTTCTCGATGCTGACTTTGTAATTGCGAAAATCCGTCTTGTGGTTAATGGTGAGATGAACACGAATGCCGAGTTGTTCCTCGATCGCCATCTTCACCAGGTCCCCTACTTCGCCAACGGTGTAGTTTCCCGAAGCGATATTGAAGATGCCCGAGATTTTCTGGCTAGCTTCGATGGCGCGTACATAGGCGTTGGTGGCGTCTTCGATGCTCATGATGGGACGCCAGATCGAAGGGTTGTTGACTGTGATTTCGCGATTCCGCACGCCATTCTTGAACATGGTGTTGATGATCAGGTCCAGGCGCATGCGCGGGCTGTAGCCGGAAATAGTTCCTTTGCGGAGCGAGATGACGGAGAAATTCTCGTCCATCAAGTTCATCGCCGCTTGTTCGCCTTGCAGCTTGGAAATGCCGTAGGGATAAAACGACGAAACTGGGCGGGTTTCGTCGAACAGTTCATTGACGGTATAACCGTAGACGGAGCACGAACAGGCATAAATGTAGCGTTTTACCTTGGCTTTTTTCGCGACGTACGCCAGATATGCCGGTGCAGCGGCGTTGAAAATGAAATTCTCGCTGGGCGAGTATTCCGCCATGGGATCGTTGGACAGGCCTGCCAGAAACACCACCTGCTGGTATTGCTCGAGATCCGGCACGGTGATGTCGAAAATGTCTTTGTGAATGATTCCGGTTTCGGAAGGCAGATGGTTGCCGAACCAGAAAAGGTCCAGCACATCGACCTCGTAGCCGCGATCAAGCAGCTTTGGGACAAGCACCGAGCCAACATAGCCGGCTCCGCCGGCAATCAGAATCTTCATTTGTTGTTATCTCCCCACCATGGTTTGTTCTTCTGAATATTTGAAATGCTCTGACTCGGGCCGGGACAGCCACTCTTTCAGCGTCTGCGCTTTGCGATCTTTGTCGGAAAGCTGAACCTCACGCATCGGCCACTGGATGCCGATCTCGGGATCGTCCCAGCGGATGCCAGATTCGCCCTTGTTGCTGTAAATGCCTGTGCACTTGTATTGAATCTCGGCGTATTCAGAGAGCACGCAGAATCCGCGGGCAAACCCCGCCCGCGCCCAAATCTGTTTGCGGCTCTCGGCGGAAACTTCCGCGCCAAACCACTTTCCCAGGGTGGGGGACCCTTTGCGGATATCCACAGCCACGAGAAACGCTGTGCCGCGGGTGACGCGCATTAACTTACCCATAGGCGGGTCCCACTGGAAATGCAAGCCGCGCAGCACACCGCGCACCGAGCCGGAATGGTTGTCCTGCAGAAATTCGTAGGGCAGACCCATGGCTTTAAACTGGTCTGCGCGAAAAACTTCGGTGAAGAATCCGCGCTCGTCCTGGAATACTTGCGGAGCGAGGACACAAACTCCCTCTAACGGCCTTGATTCAATTCGCAGTTCCATTCTGCCTCATTCTACCTTTTTCACCACCGAGTCACAGAGACACAGAACAAAGATAGAAACCAGCAAAAGTTTTCTCTGTATCGCAAAGTTAATCGTCGTCTACTTTCTCATTCTCAGGGTCCAGGTGGGTGGGTAATTCTTTGGTGGGAGCTACCTGCGTCTCCTCATCTGCAGAGCCTACGCCGCTGCCAACCAACCGGGCCAGATGCGGACTCCCCGGATCGGTGTCTACGATCGTGATTTGCCCCCAACGCGGGCCGGAAGTTTGCGGCGTGAAAGTCACCGTGAACTGACAACTCGACTTCGCGGTCAGTTGTCCAGCGCAGTTGCTGGTTTGCTGATAGTTGGATCCGATAAGATTAATCGAATTTATTGTCACCGTGCTAGTCCCATTGTTGACTACATTAAAAGTGTCCTTCGTGCTGTGACCAACCAGGGTGTTCTTAAACAGAAGGATGCCGAGTTGTCCAAATACCGAATCGACGGTCAACTGCGGGCTGGAAAGCGCGGATCCTATTCCGGACAGAGAAACTTTTTGTGGACTCCCTGAAAAATTGTCGGTCAGGGTAAGCGTGGCAGTTTCGGCACCGAGTTGAGTGGGCAGGTACTTGACCTTGACTCCGCAAGCACTCCCGGGGGGAATGAAGCCTTTGCAACCGGACACGGTGAAATCCTGACTGCCGCTGATGACCGCGGACGTGATTTTCACAGTGGTGGTACCGGAATTAAAGACCGGCACGCTGTTGGTAACAGCGCTTCCAACGAGTTGTTCGCCGAAAGTCGTGCCGAGCACTGTAAAAGGGCATTGGCGTTGGGAAAGCACCAGCGGGGGCAACGGACTCTGGTTAAAGTTAAACGCATCCATCATGTTGCTTGCTTCCGCGTCACGATTCGTCAGGGACGGCAGGTTGAAAGTGTCTTCGATGAAGCGCAAGACACTGGAGAATTCGTACTGGGTGTGATCTATCGTCTTGCCGTTTACGTAAGGAGAAATGATTATGAACGGCACGCGGGGCCCCAATCCGAACTGGTCCAACTTGGGAGGTTGAACGTGGTCATAGAAGCCACCGAAATCATCCCACGTCAGGAAAATTGCGGTTGAATCCCAGTCGGGCCCGTTCATAATTGCGTTGATCTTACTGACCGTCCAGTTCTCGCCGTTGCAAACGCTGCTGGGGGGATGCTCGGTTTGTCCGGAATGGGCTACCAGCCACGATACTGGCGGCAGCTTTCCATTCAACGCATCATTCTCGAAATTAGTTTCGTCTTCAATGTGCGTCGCCCAGTCCGGACCGTAGCGAATATGGCGCACGTTGTTGTAGACGTTCCACTGATAACCCGGGACGCCTTCGGGGACGGCGTAGTACTTCCAATCGATAGCGGCTGCGTCGAGGAGATCTCCCAAAGTTTCCATCTCAACACAGGGAGAACCCAGGGTGATTTTCCCATCACTGTCCAGAAACTGCACTTGCAGATTTTTAGTGTTGTCGCAGCCCCAGGAGTTGCTGGCTTTGTGCCCTTGAGGAGTGCTGATCATGTTCGCCGCCTGAGCGGCGATGGCGTACAGGTGACTGGGTAAACTGGGGCCATCGGTGGAAGAAAATACCTTGTCCGCCAATACAAAAGTCTGCGCATAAGCCCAGTAGTTCGGAATGTCTTTTTGACCGAACTGAGAGTACGCCTCAAAATCCCCTTGAACATTGCCCTCGTAATTGAGGTCAAACAAATCCATTTTGCCGTCGGAATCGACTTCCAGGGCCGACCACCAGTCGTGTCCCAAGTCATGAACTGTCTGATCGGACAGAGGCTGCAAGGGAATGACGTTTCCGTTTGAAAGCATCCCCTGAGTGGCGCCATCGGCGTTGGGAAACTGGCCGAAGAATGAGTCGAAGCTGCGATTCTCCTTGACGATGTAGACGATGTGCTTAATGGGATTGGCCTGAGCGACACAGGCCGCGCTGAATAATAGGATGGGCAGCAATCTCCTGATCATTTGACGTTGACTCCTCTGCGCTTTCTTGCTTCCCGTTACGCACTGATCCAGCAGCAGACTCCGTGAACGACTGCGGCAGGACGGCCCTTGATCGCGGATCGAGATACTTTTAAGACCAAGTACTTAAAACGAAACGGCGGGAAATCCAGATTCACATTTGATGAACCATCTCGGCCGAGGTGGCTGCCGTTGACGATTTATTGGCAGGTTTTCGCAGGACCATCGTGAAGTCGGTGATGTCCGGATTAACATATCCCAAAGTTGCAATCTTGAGCAGCGGTCCGACTACGGTGTATGCGAAATTGAAGATCCAGTGTTTCTTCTTGACTCGGACCTGCACCTTCTCTTCGTACAGATCGAGATATTCGACCGCAAGCTGATTTTCGCGCGCAAAACGCTCTAACGAGCGAGGAGACATGGAATATTTCAAGAATGTGGGGAACGGAACATGCCCAGGCTTCCCCGCATTCTTATTGCCCAGGATGCGACGATAAACCAATACGTGAAACCAGTGAGGCGTATATTTCGTAACCATGCCCTTGATGGAGTTGACCACGGGGGCGCCTACGACGATCATCCCGCCCTCGCGGATCGCACGCAAAAAATTCTCCATCGCTTTGTCGGGATGCTCAAGATGTTCCAGAACGTCCCAGCAGAAGATAATGTCGAACGAAGAGGGTTGCAAAGGGTATGTCTGAATGTCGCCAAGGATTTTTTCGTGCAGCTCTGGATTATTGTCGAGCTGCTCCTGGCAAATGTCGATGCCGACGAGTTGCGCATTGGGACCGAGCCGGATATGACTGCGCGAGCCTGCGCCGGCTTCGAGCACTCGGAGGGTTCGGCCTTGCCGCATCATCTGGTCAACCAGAACCTGGACGGGGTCATCGCCAGCCATCGTAGTGTTTCTCCTGTGCAGGGATTGTGCTTTGAGGCATCAAGCAGGGCGCATGAAACTTTCAATCAGGAAGCATCTCGTGGGCTTGGGAAAACTGGGGATCCTTGCGACCTTGGTTGCGTTGCAGGATGAGGTTGGCAATCTTCTCGATGCAGCGGAAATTTTCGATTTCGAAGTCCTGTATATCGATATGGGTTTCAAAGTCCTGCTCGATGAATAGAAGCAACTCCACAAATCTCTGCGAATCCAGAATTCCTGTATTGAACAGATCGGTGTCTACCGACGGAACGTCTACGTGCAGAACTTCCGAAAACAGGACCGAGAGCCGAGTTTGAATCTTCTTCTGATCGGGGTCTCTCATGTCAGCAACTCCTCTACCTCCTAACAGTCGTCTAGTTCCGCGAGCCGATCTCCCGGCTTCAGCAGGCCTTGGGCCGGAATAAACCTGCCATTGAGTCGCAATTTCGTAGCCAAAATCCACTGATCCCCACAAGCCACTGCAGCGCCGGAATCCGTTAGATCACCGACCGTTCCGGGCGAAACGTGGCAGTCGATACCCGTTTTGCGGGCCTTAACTACCGCAACTTCTTGCACACCCAGTTGGGCACGGGGGTATCCCCAAGGCGAATCAAAAGGGAAATAATCGCAGGCCCGAATGAAATTGATTACCTTCGATGCGGGCCATTTCCAGGATATCCGCCCACCCGCTGGTACCTTTCGACCGAAGTATTGCCGCTTCGCCGAATCCTGGGTTATCGACGGAATGCTCTCGCCGCTCGCGGCCACTTCAAGTAAGCGCAGCAGTAGCGGAATACCTTCGCGAACGCACTTGAGGCTCAGGGAGAGCGCACTATCTTCCTCGTCGATGGGAAACGAGGACTGATAGGCGATCGGGCCCGCGTCGATCCGAGGCTCGATGCGATGCACGGTGACGCCGTGGGTTTGCTCGCCTCGGAAAAGCGCCCAACTCACAACGTTTAATCCAGCGTAGCGCGGCAGAGGTCCGGGGTGGAGATTGAAGGCGCCCAGCCTGGGCGCGGCCAGCACGTCGTCGTGAATGAGGTAGAGGGAATGAACATTCAGGAGAATGTCCACCGCATCGGAGCGCAACCGCTGGGCCAGACTGGATTTTTTTACCAGGTTCGCAGGTAAAGTTTCATAGCCCAAGGCCTGAGCAGCGTTCCACAAGCTGAAGCGACTTGAACCCGGCTCGGGCGGTTCTGTAAGCACCGCCACAACCCGATGCTCGCTCTGCGCCAGCGCGCGTAACATTTGCGCACCGGCAGACTCCTCGGCCGCAAGAACCACTTTCATTATTCTTGAGCGCTGGTAGTCCAAGCGAGCCAAGGCGGTTTATATGCTGCTTGAGCGGAGTCATTGTCGCCATTGCTGGCGGACAAAGCTGGCCCACCCTTTACTCTCGATCCGGTTTTATCCCCTAGTGAGAAGGCTTTCGCGATTTCAGGGCGATCAATTTTCCCGCTTGCGTTCTTAGGCAGTTGCGTGAATCGCATCCAACGCGAAGGCAGCATATAGGGAGGCAACACTTTGCTCAGCCGGTTGCCTATATCTGACTCACTCAGCCGTAGCTTGTCCTGCAGAACGTAGGCGCAGGCGATCAGGTTGCTCTCGAAACCCTCAGTTGGGAGAGCCACCACTGCGCACTCTTTGAGCTCTTTGAAGGCATTCAGGGCAACTTCAATTTCACCCAACTCGATGCGATAGCCGCGACTCTTGATTTGAGTGTCCGTGCGCCCCACGAAATAAACCAGGCCGCCCTCTACAACGAGTGCGCGATCGCCGGTGCGATAAATCCGGTCGTTCGCGCCATAAGAAATAAAAGCGGCACTGGTCTTTTCGACATCACGCCAATACCCGGGACTGAGACCGACGCCTCGGATATAAAGATCGCCAACCTCACCCGGCGGGACTGGGCGCAGTTCGGCATCGAGCACAAGCAACTCTTCCCCTTCGCAGGCAGTTCCGATCGGAATAGACTGGCGGCTGTCGGTAGGACAGCCGGGAACCGTATGATAGCTGCTGGCGATGGTGGTTTCCGTCGGTCCATAAAGATTGGTGAAACTGACTCGCGGCAGACGCTGCATCCAATAAATCAAAACCGGCGTGGGCAATACTTCTCCGCACCAGAGCAGGCGTTTCAGCGCGGGGAAGTCATTGAACTGCACCACATCAAACCTTGCCATGTAGTTAAGCACGGAGGGCACCGAGAACCACTGGGTGAGCTCCGAATCGCGGATAAACTCTGCCAGCTTGTTGGGCAGCAAACTCAATTCCGGAGGAACCAGATGGAGTTGCGCACCCACGGCGAACGCGCCAAAAATGTCAAACGTCGACAAATCAAAGTGCAGAGGCGGATGACAGGAAACGCGATCGTCCTGCGCCATTCCGAAGTATCGGGCGGCCCACTCCACGAAGTGCGTTACGTTGGCATGGGTAATGACAACACCCTTTGGTTCGCCGGTCGATCCTGAGGTAAATAGAAGATGAGCCGGATCGTGAGAATCATTTTCGTAGAGCAGCGGTTCTGGCGAATAGCTGCTGATATCTTTTCCAACAAATCGCGGGACAAAATTGCGACAGTCCGGTGCCGCGTCCAGCCAGCCCACACCAATCGAATTTCGGACTTCATCCTCGGAGAATAGATCTTCCAGCAAATTGACCGAGGGTCCGGCGCCCAGGATGTAGCGTGGTGCGCTTGACTTGACTACCTTGGCAACGCGCAGCCCCGGGCTTGCGGTATCGATTGGCACGTGGATGCAATCTGCCTTCAAGATGCCGAGAATGGCGACAATGGCCTCGGGGCTTTTGGGGATTGCAAAGCATACGCGGTCGCCTTTGCGGCAACCGGCGTCCTTTAGCAGGCGTGCCAGGCGGTTGGTTATTTGTTCCAATTGCCCATAAGTCAGGGCGCGTCCCTGCATCACGAGAGCTACCGCGTCGGGGCGAAGTTGGGCTTGCGTGGAGACTGAATTTTGCAGGAGATCTGTCATTTCGCCGCCAACTGCGACGCTTGAGAAAAGACCATCCCGATGTGTTCGAACTCTTCCCGGGTCGGAGGAATATCGAGAATGAACGTGAAGAAACCACGTTCGATGTATTTCGCCAACTCGGACGCAACGCGGTTGTAGCTTCCGACGAGATACGGACAGAATGTTTTATAGTTCTCAAACGGCCATAGCCAGTACGCGCTGTGATTGGCTTTGGTTTCGATCGCCATCTGCGAAAGTTGTTTATGCCACGCGGAGTCCGAGGTTTTCATGGCTAGCTGGTGGGTCAGTTGACCTTTACGATCGGCGGGAAAGCGGGCTTCGGCAATGGTCCATGCTTGCTCTTCCGATTCGCGAGCGATGACGCCGATCCGCATGCCCGAGTTCGTCGCGGACTGACGGTTATCTGGTTCACTGGCCGCCGGCTGGGGATACTTGACGGCGAGAGCACCGAGTGCTGCCGCCGCTGACAAGCCCGCTTCGGAAGAACCTGAGACGAAGACCTCGGGCATCAATTCGGAATCCAGTGGAGGCGTCATGCGAAGTTTGTCAACCACATAGAACTCGCCGTGGTAGCTTACCGGCGCATCACCCTTTAATAATTCCTGGATGATGGTCGTATATTCGACGACGCGCGCGTAACGCTTGTCGTGGGGCGTATTGTCACTAAGCGCAGCCAGGTCATTCTTGAATCCCCCGGCTACCATGTTCAAGTACACGCGGCGACCATAAAGGTGGCCCAGAGAACTCACCATCTTGGCCACTGCGTAGGGGTGCAGGTAGGCCGGTTGTACCGCAACCAATGGGCACAATCTCTGTGTGTTCTGAATGATGATTTGCGTTACCAGCCAGGGATCGATAAGAGAGTTGTCGGTGTAGACAAGAATTCCCTCGCACCCCGCCTCTTCGCTCCAGCGAGCAACGTCGATGATGTTTTGCACGTACGATTTACGTTCCACAGCGCTCGATTGGGGCGCAGTGGCAAAAACACGCAGGTTGGTTGGGTGATGAGTACTACGGTTCATCGTCGCCGGGAAAATTATGGAGAACTTACGGCTATTACTTACTGGCTGCTTCCAACAAAATGGGTTTGTTTCCGATCGTCACTGAGGCGATTTTCGCCCCCAGTGGAGTGGAGGTTCCGGAGATGTCTCGATAGCTCTTAAAGCCGGTCGCGTCATAGCTCGAGGTTTTTTCGTATTCGTCGTTCCAGACGATTTTGCCCTTGTAGACCGGTCCATCAATATTGCAAGTCCAAATGTGATTTTGCGCGGCACATCCCGAAACGGTATGTCCAAGCAGCCATTTATGCACCTCTTTGTAGGCTGCCCCTGAAGGCAACTCGCCGGTCGACTCGTGCCACATCGAGCCGCAACAAGTCCGCGGATTTCCGTCATACATGTACCAATAGACTCGCTCTACGCCCGCTGAAGCCTGGACGACATAGTAGCGAACCACGAAAGCCGCTGCCTGATCCAAGCCTTGCCAACCGGTCTCATCTGTTCTTGCCCAACTGCCCTCGGTGTTCCAGATTGGTTTACCCGCGAGAGCTGGGTAGTGGGATACCTTCTCCTTGATCTTATTAAAGCTTTCCAGTACAGCGTCCTCCGGCACGGGATGCTGGCCCGGGCGAGCCGCGGCGTAACCGTGCCAGGCAATGATGTCGGAATACTGCCCACCGCCGGCTTTGAAGTAATGGTCGAAATAAGGACCCGCTCCCGCCTCCGGAGTCAGTACCAGAGCGCTCGGATCTACTTCCTTGATGACCGCAGCGGCATCTTTCTCCATGCGCACCAACTGCGCATCTTTACCATTCCAGAAATTGAAGCCGCCAGGCTCGTTCCAAATCCCCCAGTATTTGATCTTGGCATGGCTGGAATCGAGATGAAGGTTGTGGGTCACAATGGCGCGAACAAATCCTTTCCACAGTTCGTCTGGGCCGCCGCCATCCTCGGATAGATCGCGGGGGGGACTGCATTCGCAGTTCGCGTGAGGTCCGGCTGAAGCCCATACTGGGGTTTTGCCAAAGGTATAAACGACGTCGTCAATTCCGTCCTTCTTGGCGGTGGCGAGCCAGTCATCCAAACGCTTCCAGTTGCAATCCGGACCGGACGGGCACAAATGCGCCCAGCCCGTGGCCGTACCCCACAAACGAATACTACCCACGGGCACATTCGGGGAAATCGAGGACATGCGGTTAAAGTGCATGCCGAAGAAGGTGGGCTGTATCGGACCTTCGGACAGGCAAGGCACTGCGAGCGAGAGAATCAAAACGAGTCTAACCAAATGTCTCATCGTCTGCACTCGTATTTCAGCCATCAAGCTTCAGGAGCGGCCATAAGCAATAAGATTGAGCCCGAAGGGCCCAGCCGCTTCGACGTGAGCTCCAGGCAACATTTGTTGCAGTTCGCTAGCAGACACCAACCGCAGCGGTTCCCAACTCCGCATGTGTCCGAAAGAAAGATGAATGGCAATTTCCTGCATCCGCTTCGGCAACAGATGGTAGAACGGCAAATAGGTGTGGGGGTCGAGGAAGAAATGCTTGTTGGGCGTGGATAGAAAATAACCGACGCGGGCGACACGCTGCGTTTCCTTGGCAAATTGCTCCTGTTTCCCGCGGTCGCCTACATGTTCCAGCACGGCGTTCGAGAAGACCCAGTCAAAGCTGCGATCCGGATATGGTAAGGAACATCCATCCGCGACTTGGACGGTGACGTTGGGTGCAGGTTTTTCGCGAGTGTTACAGTCGGGATCGCAATTCACAACCACGACGCTGTGAAAGCGCTCGCGAAGGCGATTCCACTCGCCCGCAATTCCAGGTGAGCCGCCAACGTCGAGCAGCGACATGGAACTGTCTGGCTGCATGATTTCAAGAGCCGTTTGAGAACGGCTGGCGCGCAAGCGGGCGTGGACTGGGCTTGTGAGCCGAAGCAGCAGAGGCGTGGACATTCAGTGGACCTGACCTTCCTTCGTAAGTTGGCTGTCCCGCAATTATCCAGCGGAACCCGAACCTGCATGTTGATGAACTGTTAACAACTCTTAGCGGCGCTGCGACTCGGCCGGGGGGGTCTTCTTTCTTTGCCATGAGAACGACCGGTTGGTAACCTTGCGATAACTTTCCCACACCGGAAGCGGAACAAACGAGTACGTAACCGGAATGATGAAGTACCACAGGCTCAGGACGCGATACCTGATCCCATCCCAGACGCGCTCTGGTATCGAGGGTGTTTCTCCGCTCCCTTCGAGCGCTACCGGGTACACCGGCCAGCTTCCATTTTCCTGTCGGCGCCACAGAGATATGTAGCGTGCGATCTTGGCCTTTAAGACCGGCGAAAGCTTCTCTGGATCTCGACGGAACCCATGAATTTCTTTGCTCTTCACTAGGGAGTGGTGATCAGCTTCTTCGATAGCGCTTCGATCAGCTCCTTCGAGCATCGTCATCTTCGAGTCAAAGGAGATCCGCAAGAAGTCACAAACGCCTTTCATCACTGCTGCCGGTTCGCTCACGAGCTCTTCGTAGTGAACCTGGTGCACTGGAAATCCGTGCTGCAGCAGCCAGTCGCATCCATGTTTCAGCTTCCGATACCCCAGCAGAGCACGAAGAGTGATTCCCTTGCGGCTGAAAAAGGTGCGCTCCTCGCCCGCCTTCGCGATACTTTGACAGATGCCCGTCAAATCGCGCCAAATGATGATGAATCTAGCGTTCGGAAAAGTACCGGCCAGATGCGGCAGTAAATCAAAATACGTGGGCGACTTGCTGCCCCAGATCGCTCCGCCCTTTTTTTGTCGGCAGTACTCTCTTTGCACCGATTCGAGTGCGGTCTTCAGATCGCGGATATTTCCAGGGATGTGGCTGCTGTCGACTTTGTGGCGGGTGATTGCACCGTTAAAGAAATCCCACTTGGTGAGCCAGTTTGATGTCCTACGCGGCACCCAAAACAGAGGACGCAAGAAAACGAGGTCGTCTTCGTACATTAAGGCGATTTCTGGATGCTGATTCAATAAAGCGTAAAACAACGAGGTGCCAGATCGCCAGATTCCCACCACGAACAAGGGTCCGTCGGCGAGTATCGTGGGCTCCTTGGCAATAGGTCGAGCCGTTTCCAAAGATGGCGTCATCAGTTCGGGCATTTATCCCTCAAGTATTCAGGCTTACAACCGAGCCGAAATCTTTGTCGCACACGAGTCCACTTATAGACTCGAGTCTCCGTCGAAACAGCTGGGATCCCACGATGCCGGGTTCTTGAGACGAATTGCTAAGTGCTCGTTGTTTGCCCGGTAGAAGTATCGCCAGGAGGCAAGTTCGCGGTGATGCGGGTTCAGACTTTCGATGACCCGCTGTTTCTCGGAGCTGAAGCCGACTGCTTCGAGAATATAGATACCCTCATCGTGACACCTCTGCAAGGCGCGATACAAGATGGGTTTGAGTAACTCGCTTTGGCCCGGTTGTGCCTGCAAATCCACCAGGCGCATCCGCTTGAGAGCTAACCCGGGATTGTCTTGCCGGCACACGATTGCATACGCGGCAAGGTCGTCCCCGTTATTCACGCTCAGCACCCATGCGTTGTTCTTCTTGAGGGCGTTTCCAAAATGCCAATCCAGCACCTCGCGCGAGCGGCAAGCCCGCAAACCGGATGAACTCTTTCGAACGCGGCTCCAGAATTGGTCGAAGCTATCGTCAAAGTGAGTGGAGAAACGAACCTCAACTCCGTTTCGTCTTAAGTGCAGGGCACGTCCGGTGAGAGCGTCTCTGAGAAATAATCCGGCGGAGAGCGGGTAACTCAAGCCCGGGCCTCCGCGAACTTCCCTCTTATTGAGAAAGCTCATGGTGAAGGCGCGATAGTTGGTAATCCAAAATGAGGACCGGTCCCAGTTTCCTGCCGGAACTCGCAAACATTGAAACATCTCCTGCAACTTCGACGCTTTGGCGTTGACGGTAGTATTCAGAAACAGATCAACATTCTGCTGTTTGAAAAACTCGCTGAGCAAAGCAAACGAGTATGGACGATAACGGGAATCGACCACCAAAGAGCGACTGGTGGCGACCAGCACCGATTCATCGTTGAACTCATACATGAGTGGAATGTTTGCGATTGCTCCGACAATTTCGTGGTCGGCGTTCTCGCAGACCCAACCCATCGGCCAGCGCGATGCTTGTCGATAAGCCGGATTACGGGTCCACAAATCAACCCATTCTTCATACTTCTTGGGCTGCAGGCCGTAACGCGATTCCAGAGTTGCGATTTGGGGATAGTCCTCGAATGTGAGTTCGCGTAGCTGCGGGGCAGCGGACTTGCTAATTTTTCTTGCCGGTTTCAACAAATCTTTGTCTGCTTCAGCGTCTTTCAGACAGACCCGTAACTTGTCGGCCAGCAAGTCGACGTTCTCTTCATGGAACATGGACTCGTGGCCGCCGCGGATCTTGTGCAATTCCAAATCTCCGCCGATCAGTCCATTCCAGCTGGCATGAAAATCCCAATAGCGGCCCTTCGGCCAGTCAGTGGATTGGAAGAACACTACGCGCCCGGGATACGGCTTTGGCCGATAAACAAAGGATGCCGGATGCACGATGTGCTCCAGATCCTCTAGCCGTTCAATACTCACGCGCCGATGGAAGGCATGCAAAGCGCGCCAATAGCGCACGCTGAGACGACGGCGCACGCCGATCACTCGATCATTGAGGAAATCAGCAAGCCCCGGCAGGCCGCTGCGGCGAAGATTGGAAAACTGGAACCCGACCCTTCTGCGCAACAACTCGCTGCGGCTCTCCTGCGAGAAGTCCTCGTAATAAGCGGGGTTTTGCGCGTCGAAAACTACCAGGAGCGCAATCTCTTCTCCATGCTCAACCAGTTGCCTTGCTATCTCGTAGGCAATGACTCCATTTACACACAAGCCGGCGATGAAGTAGGGCCCACTGGGCTGCACCTCCCGCATGCAGCGGAGCAGAGCTCCGGCAATGTCTTCGAGCTTATAGGGAACCTGCAAACGCGCGGCTTCATCTGCCGGCAGATGGAGCCCCAGGAGTGGACGATCCGTGCCCAGGCGGTGAGCCAGCGGAAGGAAGAGTGGCCCACCCCGAACCCAAAACAGGGGCGGCTTGGAACCTTTAGGCTGAATTGGAACTACAGCGGGGTGGTGGACCGGTACTTCATTTCCCCCCACTAATTCCGCCAATTGCCGAATCGTAGGCGCTTGGAATATGTTGGCCAGCGTGAGCGCTTTGCCCAATCGTTGCTCAATGCGGAGCAACAGCTTGGCGACAAGCAGCGAGTTCCCTCCCAAATCGAAGAAATTGTCGGTGATGCCGATCTCTTGCTTGCCCAGCACCGCCTTCCAAACTTCCACCAGTTCGGATTGCAGAGCATTTTCCGGAGGAACAAATTTCGTTGCGGAAACCGTCTGTTCCGCTGTAAGAGCCTGGCGGTTCAGTTTACCGTTTGGCATCAACGGCAAGTTCTCGAGGGTTATAAATGCCGACGGCACCATGGGCTCGGGGAGCCTCTTGCTCAAAAAGCTGCGAAGCTTTTCCGGATCGAATTGCAGTGCGTCGAGCGGTACCACGTAGGCAACCAGGCTGGGTTCACCTTCCTTCCCTTCGTGCAGCGCGACCGCCGCCTGCCGCACTCCAGGATACTCAGAAATCACCGCTTCGATCTCCTCAAGTTCGACGCGGAAGCCACGGATCTTGACCTGATGATCGAGCCGTCCGAGGAGTTCGAGATTGCCGTCCGCCTGCCAACGGACCAAGTCTCCCGTCTTATAAAGCCGAGCGCCGGGCGTTCGCTGGAAAGGATCAGCGATGAATCTTTCGGCGGTTTCCGCCTCCCGGTTCAGATATCCGCGTGCGACGCCCGGACCGCCAACATAAAGCTCACCGGGCACGCCCACTGGCAAAACGTTCAAGTGAGGATCGAGCACATACACTTGCGCGTTAGGAATCGGACGACCTATTGGAACCAGTCTTGACCGCTGCCCGGCTTCGCACTTGTGCACCGTACTCCACACGCTGGCTTCCGTAGGACCATACTCGTTGTAAAGCGCGGCTCCAGGCAGCAGCCGATAGTGACGCGCGACGAGTTCGACAGGGCAACTTTCGCCGGCAACAATTGCCGCCTGCAAGGATGCCAACTCTTCAGGCTTTGCCTGATCCAGAAGAAGGCTGTACAGAGACGGAACGCACAGAAGATGAGAAATGCGGTGCTGCGCAATCAGCGGCGCGAGGCGCGTCAAGTTGTTCTGGAGCGGCCCCGGAGTCAGAACCAGAGATCCGCCGCGGGACAAGGTACCAGAAATACCTACAAGCGAGCTGTCAAAAGCAAAAGAGGAGAGCAGAAGGAAACGTCCGGCATCCGGCCCGTAGTAAATTGAGCGGGCGTAGGTGGAGTGAACCAGATTACGATGCGTAATCTGAACTCCTTTCGGTTTGCCGGTTGAGCCCGAGGTGTAAATAATGTAGGCCAGATTCTCGGGTCCAACTTTACTGGCGACCGGCGCGTCAGTTTCCCGCTCCACGCGCGCCCATTCCGAGTCCAAGCAGAGAACTTCGACGCCGTCAGCAACTGGCAAATCCGCTCTCAGATGCTGCTGGGTCAGCAACACCTGCAGCTGAGTATCGGCAAAGATGTGCTGCACGCGCTCGGCGGGATAGGTCGGATCCAAGGGCACACATGCCCCGCCGGCCTTCAGCACAGCCAGGATCCCCACAATCATCTCGGATGAGGGCTCGACGTAGAGTCCAACCGGCATATCAGGAACAACGCCGTGCTGCTGGAGGTAGGCAGCCAGTTGATTGCTTCTGCGGTCGAGCTCAGCATAGGTCAGCTGTCCACCGCGATCAACGACGGCCTCGGTACCGGGAGCCCGCTTGGCCCGGTCCGCAAACAAGTCATGCAGGCGAAGATCGGCTGGGAATGGGGCGCTAGTCGAATTCCAGTCTACGCATAGTTGCTGGCGCTCCTGTGCCGACAGGATCGGAAGCGCGGAGATATGCTGATCCGGATTCGCGCAGGCACTCTCCATGAGCATGGTGATGTGGTTCGCCATGCGAGCGACGGTTTCGGGTTCAAATAGATCGGTGCTGTACTTGAAACGTCCTACGATGCCGGATGGACGGTCGTCTAATTCGAGGCACAAATCAAATTTGGAAATTCCGGTGTCCACTTCCGATTGGGTCAGAGCCACGCTCCAACCATTGTGAGACTGAGGCATCGGTGGTTCCAAAGTCAGCAACACCTGGAATAATGGATTGAAGCTCAGGCTACGATTCGGACGCACTTCGTTCACCACCTGGGTGAACGGAGCATCGTCATTGGATAAGGCATCCAGCGTCACGTTGCGGGTTCGGCGCAGCAATTCGCGGAAGGTGGGATCACCCGCCAAATCGTTCTGCAGAACGACCGGATTCATGAAATATCCCAAAAGGCCTTCCAACTCAGAGCGCTTGCGCCCGGAGCTGACGGTTCCAATGGCCACATCATCGCGCGCAGAATAGCGATGCAAGAGCACGGCAAAGCCGGTCAGCAGAGTCATGAACAAGGACGCGCCTTCTTGCCGGCTCAATACCTTCAGGGCGTCAGCCAAGCGCTTGGATAGGGAGACAGGGTGAATCGCACCCCGGAAACTTTGGATTGCTGGACGGAGATGGTCGTAGGGCAACTGCAGGGCAGGAGGGTTTCCACTTAGCCGCTGTCTCCAGTACGCCAACTGCGAAGACAGGCGTCCGTCGCGAGGAAGCCATTCCCGTTCCCAGATGGCGTAATCAGAATACTGGATCGGAAGCTCGGGCAGGAGCGATGCTTCCCCCCTTGAAAAGGCGGTGTAGAGAGCCGCCAACTCGGGCAAAAGCACCCGGTAAATCGAGTAGCCGTCGAAAATAATGTGATGAAGGGTGAGGAACAGCCGGTGTTCGACGTCGCTGAGCCGCACCAACAAGACCCGGAACAGCGGCCATCGTGACAAATCAAAGGGACGCATCGCGTCCTCGACTGCCAGGCGATGCGCCTCCGATTCTCTTTCCGCTGCTGGGAGTTGAGTCAGATCGACGAAAGGCACTGTCACCTGCGTCGGTGGCCCGATGACCTGGATGGGTTCACCTTCGGCCAGAGTGACTGTCGTTCGCCACGCTTGGTGCCGCCGTACGATTTCGGTCAGGGCGAGTTCTAAGGTGTGTAGATCCAACGTCCCCTGACGATGGATGGTGACCGGTTCGTTGTAGACCGGGATGCCGGGAACCATCTGCGTGTGCAGCCAGATCTGCTGCTGCGCGAACGACAGCGGTGCCGCATCGCCTTTGGCTCGACGCGAGATCGCGTTCGTAACCGCCAATCTGGCAAGTGACGCTGCTGTGGGTTCCTTAACTTGTACTATGTTGCCCATTTGGGGGGAGTCGCCGCGAGTTAGTTCCAACTACCAACTCGCGCTACTTCGGGGCATTGCTGAGTCGGGTGCAAAATCTTCACTGGGTTCAAAGGCTTGCGTCACCGTCGAAACAAGAGGGATCCCATACCCCTGGCTGTTTAAGGATCTCGGCTAACTCGGGGTTCGCGGTCTTATAAAAATAACGCCACGATGACAGAACACGCTTGTGTGGCAAAAGACTATCTATGACTCGCTGCTTCTCGGGAGCAAAACCCATGGCTTCCAACATGTGAACGCCCTCCCTCCGGCAGCGTTTGAATGCGTGACAAAGGATTGGGCTTAGCAATTCTGTCCGCCCATTGAGGGCCTGAAAGTCCACCAGGCGTACTCGTTTCAGCGAAAACGACGCATTGTCCTGGCGGAGAAAGATGGCATAGGCAGAGAGTGTCGAGCCTTCACTGAGGGTCAGCACCCAAGCCCGGCCATCTGCCAAAGCGTGCTTGAAATGCCAATCCAGCATTGGCTGCGAACGATTAGCCAGGAGGCGGTCGGGACAACTCTGGCGCAGGGTTTGCCAGAAGGCCTCAAAACGTTCGTCAAGCTGAGTGCAGAAACTGGGTTCCAAACCGTTACGGCGCATTCTCAGCGTGCGGCCTTCCAGCGTATCGCGGAGAAAGAGGCCCGCAGACAGCGGATAGTTGAGGCCTTTTGCGTCTCGCATTTGCTTTCTGGCCAGCACACTGGCACTGAACCCTTTATAATTCGTGATCCAAAAGAAAGCTTGATCCCATATTCCCGCTGGCACCCGCATGGCTCGAAAAATCTCATGCGCCTTCAAAGCGCCGGGGCCGACGGTGGTGTCAAGAAATAGATCGACTTGCTTCTGATTGAAGAAAAGACTTAAGAGCGGTACGGAGTAACTGCGATAACGTTCGTCCACGACCAAGCCACGCGTGGAGGTAACCATGACATTCCGGCTGCCTAATTGGTAGCGACGGGGAAGATTGCCGATATATCCGACTACTCGATTATCTTCGTTTTCCAGTAACCAGCCGATCGGCCAATCGGGGAAGCCCTTACACGCGGGGTTATCCGCCCACAGATGAATCCAGGCTTCACGCGTCTCTGTCTCCATGCCATAGCGAGCCTGCAGTTCCGCGATCTGCCCGTAGTCCTCAAACCGGGCCTGACGGAATCGAACGGCCGGTTTCGGGATGGAAGTCGGTTGCACGTCGTCCACGGGAACCTTCATCGATTCCAGACCCTTGCCCACAGCGTTCTGACCTGCTTCTTGAGAAAACATCGGCGCTTCAGCCACTAGGCTTTACTCCCCGTGAAGGACACCGGCAACGCGGTGAGGCCGCGCAATCCCAGGTTCTCTCGCCAGGTGATTGGTCCCGTTTTCAACTGCAGGTTCTGGAGTCGTCGCAAGATAGTGGAAAAGGCGATCTGCCCTTCAATGCGCGCCAAGGGCGCTCCAAAACAGAAATGAGCGCCGAATCCAAATGCGACATGACGATTCTCTTTGCGGCGAATGTCCAGGCGGTCGGGATCCGGAAAACGTTCGGGGTCACGATTGGCAGCCCCCATGACGGCGATGACTGCCTGTCGTTTGTGGATTTTCTTGCCCCCGAGCTCAATGTCCTCCGGGGCCAGTCGGGCCGTATGCTGACTGGGGCTTTCATAGCGCAGCAGTTCCTCGACCGCCGTCGAAATCAGGGACAGATCGTTGCGGAGTTCCTCCATTACATCCGGATTCCGCAACAGGCTGAGAATGCCGTTGCCGATGAGATTAGTCGTGGTTTCCTGCCCGCCCACCATGGTCACGATCAGGCTAGCTACAATTTCCTCCTCACTGAGCCGGTCACCATCGACTTCGGCGGCGAGGAGCGAAGAAACCAGCCCCTCGACAGGATGGACACGCTGCCCGCGAATCGCCTCCCTGAAATAGGTGGTCATTTCGTCCAAACTGCTTCGCACTCGCTTGGTGCGATTTGGGTTGTGCTGAAAGTTACCCAGCATTTCTGCGAAATCCGCGGACCATCGCTTAAGTTGAACGTGATCGGCGATAGGCACTCCCAACAACTCTGCGGTGACGATGGCGGGGAGCGGCGCGGCGAAATCAGAGATTACTTCCATCTCACCCAGAGGAAGAACGGAATCCAGCAACCGGTTGGCGATATCCTGAATATGTTCCCGGAGCGCATCCACTCGGCGCGGCGTAAACGCCTGCGAGCACAAGCCACGAAGCCGGGTGTGGGCGGGCGGGTCCATGAACAGCATCTGCTTGACCATGACGCTCGCGATGGGACTCAAGTCCGCCAAGCCCATTTGCACGAGCTGTTCCGGGGTGGGTGTGCGAAGTGCGGAAAAGTCCAGCAGGACCTGCGTCACATCGCAATAGCGAGTGACTACCCAGGCGTGCAGGAAAGGATCCCAAAGCACAGGATCCTCAGTTCGTAAGCGGCGGTAAAGAGGGTACGGATCGGCCAAAACCTCGGGGCGCAGCAGGTGGTACAGGCTTAAGGGAGCTTCCGGCTTGGCAATTACTGCCATGTGTTCTTGTGAATCCGATTCCGCGGAGGAGTGTACAGCGGGATCAACGCCACCTTCAGTCCGCGGAGATCTCGCTAGTTAAGATGCGTTCGATTTCGAACGACAGCTCAGCCGCGGTCGGTGAATCGAAGACCATTCTGAGGGGAAGTTCAATACCGAAAATGTTTCGCACTCGCGCAATCAGCTGCGTACCCAGCAAGGAATGTCCACCCAGGAAAAAGAAGTTGTCATTCACACCTACCTTCTCCAACCCAAGCAGTTCGGCAAGAACGGAAGCTATTTGTTGTTCCACCGGTGTACGAGGTGAAAGGTAAACTTCGTCAACGATCGTGTTCAGGGAGGTCGGCGCTGGAAGCGCGGCGTAATCAACTTTGCCGCTGGATTTCAAAGGCAAGGAATCGAGCCGGACAAAAACCGCCGGTACCATGTAGTCAGGAAGTTGAGTGCGCAGGTGTTCCTGAAGAGCGCTCTGAGTAAACTGAGTGTGGGAGCCGATCAAGTAAGCTACCAACCGCTTGTCACCACCATTGTCCGCTCGCGCCACAACCACGCTGGTTTGCACTCCTGGATATTGATTCAGCAGGCTTACGATTTCGTTAGGCTCAATGCGATATCCGCGGATTTTTATCTGCTCATCCTTCCGTCCCAGGAATGCGATCTGCCCATCGGGAAGATAACGAGTTAGGTCGCCGGTCCGATACAGGTGTTCGTTGGGCGAATTGCCGTAAGGATTAAGAACGAAGGCCTCCGCCTCTTGTTCTGGACGGTTTAGATAACCGCGGGCCAAACCGGCGCCTCCGATGCATAACTCGCCAACCTCGCCCACCGGGACTTGATCGAGATCGTCATTCAAAATGTAAGTCTGCACGTTGTCGATGGGACGTCCGATCGTCGGCTGGCGATCCGGACGGTCATCCGGCGACACCTGACCCGAGGTTGCTACCACGGTGCATTCAGTCGGACCGTAGTTGTTAACTAAGGAGAATGGCAAATTCGGAGCGGGATACCGACGCAGCGTATCGGCCCCAGTCAGCAGTACGCGAAGTGGCGTCTGGGCTGGCCAATCTAGGCCCATGAGACTCTCGGCCATAGGAGTCGGAACGAAGCCGATGGTGATGCTTTCAGCCAGCAGCCAATCGCGGAGATTTCTGGCCATGCCGCGGGTCGCATCATCTGCAAAGATGACACTGGCACCGGCAGTCAGGTAGGGCCAGATCTCCCAAACTGCGGCGTCGAAACCGAAGCTTGCAACCTGGCTAGCACGGTCCGCCGCAGTAACCGAGAAAGCGCGGCGATGCCAATAAATCAAATTAAGCAGGCCGGCGTGAGTGATTTGGACCGCTTTCGGCTGACCGGACGATCCTGATGTATAGATCACGTAGGCGAGGTTATTGGGGTCCACAGACACAGCCGGTGCACTCTGAGACGGAGTGCGTGAGTCCGCTTCTCCCTCCTCCATGATCAAGACTTGCCAATCACCGGCAGGCAAAGTACTCGCAATCTGCGCATCGGTGATGAGGACGGGGAGTTGCGTGTCGCGCAGCATGAACTCCAAGCGGCGGACCGGATAGTCCGAATCCATGGGAACATAAGCTCCGCCCGCCTTCATCACGGCGAGCGCGGCGACCACCATTCCCAGCGAACGCGGCAGGCAAATTCCCACCAACGCTTCCGGGCCAACCCCGAGAGACTGCAGATCATGGGCGAGTTGATTCGCCCGGCACTCGAGTTGATGGTAAGTCAGGCTCCGGGCTTCAGATTTGAGGGCGAGGGCGTCCGGCGTGGCTCTTGCCTGTTCGCTGACCAGTTGCGACACAAGCTTGTCGTGCGGATAGTCACGAAACGTGTTATTCCAGTCACGGGCTGGCATCTCCGCCAAAGGCATCGATGCGCTTCCGTCAGTGGGGGAGTCCGAAGTGGTTCTTTGCGGCTTCAAGGTCATGTCTCCAAATCAGTCAGAAAGGTGGAAGAAAAAACAACTTGTTTCTAACCCTGTGGCGACCATAGGCGAAGTGGATGGGCAACCGTACCAGTTGCGTGGGGCTTATGCAGCTTCGATAAGGCCAGATCAATCGCTAAACACCGCGAGTGATGCGTCCTGACCGGCACGCAAGACTGGGGTGGAAGCTTGTTGCGAAGCTCCTTTGTGATGAGAATGATGGATCTTGATTCCGTCCGGAAATGGGTAAGGCTCGTTAAGAAGCCAGGTAAATCGGTTTCCGGTTTCATCGAAGAGGAAACCTGAGGACATCCAGAACTTTAAACAAGGTTTGTTCTTGGAGGTAGGAAGATAGCTGGCGCGCAATTCCTTCAGCCCCAAGCCTGCGCAATATTGGACTGCGAACGCCACGATTGCCTTCTCCACGTTCCGTCCCATGACACGGCAACTCAACACAAAGTCCGTGATATACGCGATATCAGACTCGAGATCCAAACTGAGGATGCCGGTCAGCCCGGAGTCACCAAACTTGTCCTTAACCCTGAAGGCCCACAGCTTACGGTTGCCGGGTTGCAACCACGCCTGGAGTTCCTGTTCGGAAACTCTTCGCGTTGACAGATTCATCTGGTTAGTTTTGTTCATCAACTGGACCACGCGAACTCGGTCTGCATCGCCCAATTCCTCGACCGTTACCTCCGTATCGAGAGAGCGCAGCCACTCTTCGGCGGAACTGACTTCCTTTCCCGACAACTGCCTGCGCTTGTCGGCAGCGTACATGTCGTGGCGGGAAACGTCTTCGAGTGTCGCGTAAGCAGAGTCGAAGCAGTCCAATTCCAGGAGTTGGCTGGCAAACAAAGTTTTGTCGTCCGGCCACTCGGGTACGCAAACTTCGGGGAGGGCTTCCCGAACCCGGGCGCGCTCCACGGGGTTGTCATCAATGAACACGGCGGACTGCAATCCTAAGTTCAATTCCGCTACCAGCTCGACGATATTGGCGGCTTTATCGTTCCAGTTGATCCGATAGGCAGCGAAGTCATCCAATCGCAGGACCATTTCCGGATGCCTGGCCAGCGCCTCGAGCGCAATATTTTCTTCATTCTTGCTGACAATGGCCAGCAGGATCCCTCGATTCCGCAGCCCTTTTAAAGCTCTGTGGAAATCGAGATATGCCTCGCCCAAATAATCATGCCCACCGAGCCTGAGGTTCTGCCATCCCAGGTCGCCGACGACTCCACCCCACAGGGTATTGTCCAAATCAACGATGACCAGCTTCTTGGACGCTCCCAAAACCGCGGACATTGCGGCTTTCACGTCCGCCGCAGCTCGCCGGAAGACCTCCGCATGAAAGGGCGTTTTCGTCAGATACCACAACTTCGGGCTATAAGAGGTTTTGCCCACCATTTCCATCCACCGCTGCCCGTCGAGCAGGTAAATGCTGGCACAATTCTCCAGTTCTTCGGCGAGCTTCAAATTCATTTTGAGTAACAGCCTGCGCAACCCCTGACGCTTCAGGCTCAGTATTCCGTTTCCGCGCTGATGGAGGGGAATCGTCCAGGACACTACGAACACGGCGCGAAAATTTTTCTGCGCCTCGCGCAAACAATCGGCAAACTGGTGGATCTCAGCGAAGATGCGATCTTCAGATACTGCGACACCATTCAGTGCGTTGGGGAATGTCGGAACTATTTTTTCCGCTGAAGTCCACACCAAAGCAAAATCACTAGCTTGCGCATGCGCCGGTTGAAGCAACGCCGGAAAGACTTGTCCAAAGGGCGCAACCGAAACCGAAACCTGCGGCGACGTGCCACCGTTTGCGAGATAGTGCCCGAGTGTTTCGAGATTGAAATCGGAAATGAGATGCAATTTCAAACCAGTGCTCTCGGTCTCGGCGGGATTCATGCGGTTGCTATAACCCTCGGCTCGGCCTCTTAGCCGTCAATTCGAGGATGTAGGTCGCTAGCGACTCTATGTTTCTGAAATGGCCGGTGGTGGGGGAAAAGGGATCATCTTCGGTAAGATCGATCCGGAAACCGTAGGACTCTTCCAACTTTTGCTCTGTGATCACGATAAAATTGGCCAGAGCCAGCGAGTCCAACTTTCCACCGCCGCCGAAAAGGATTGTCGATAAGGACTTGCCGATTTGTTGCTCCGCCGGCAATTGCATATTCAGATCAGCAACCGATTCATAGATCACCTGCAGCACACCATCCAGATCGTTCGCCCGATTGGTCGACGGCTCCTTGATCAACGGCTCCAAGGACTTAGTTCCTTCCATGGTCATTTCTAATCCTCCAGAGTTGAAAAAGCGTTCCGTTCGTCACTTTGGAAACACTATGACGCTGAGAGATGGTGTCAAAAACTGCTTCCAATTGTTGCCAGTGTCCGAGTTCCTCAATTTCCCAGCTGTGCAAATAAAGGTGGGCAATGCCACCGTTCTGCTCAACATGGTTAAGGCCGCACAAGAAGTGTTGTTGCCAATCGGTGCTGCTGTTGTAAGTGCGCACGAAATTCAAAATCCCCGCAAAATTGCCTTCCAGAGCCGCGTGCCGTAGTTGCATGACTTTGCTATGGGAATAGGCGTGGGTGCTGACTCCCCACAAAAAAGGATTGCGTGGAAATTCATGCAGGTTGAAAAGACAGGTGCGTCCACCGAGGAACCCGGCTTTTTTCACCAGTGCGGGCGTGGAACTGTTGAACTTGCCGCGAGGATAGCAGAACGAAATCACGCTCTTTCCAATTGTATCTTCAAGCCACTGTTTCCCTTGTGAGATCTCTGTCGATGCCTTGGAATCAGGCAGGGATTTCAGCGGCGCGTGATTCAGCGTATGAGCGCCAACTTCAAAACTGGCGGAGAGTTCTCGCACTTGATTGGCGGGCATCACCGGGCGTTCAGGATTTCGCGCTGGGATGTAGAAGGTGGCTTGCAATCCATACTTGGTCAGCAGTTCCGCGGTCCTCAGATCTGTAATATCGCCGTCGTCAATACTGATCGTCACGAAACGGTCTGTCCTTGAATCAGTTCGCGATTCCCCCGACCCATTGTCATGGTTATCGATGTTATTGCTCGCCCTTGCATTCACGCCGGTGGTACCTCTTCTGGTACCTGCACCGGCATAGACGGAACCAACAGGTCAGGCGAAGCCGCTCGTCCGACGACAACGTCGCGGTAAATCCGCAGCAACTCCCGATAGTTGGCCGTCGCGGTGTACTTGGTCTCATACTCCTTGCGCGCCTGTCTTCCGAGCGAGCACATGTACTCTGGTTGCTCCCAGGCACTCGCTACCGTCTTCGCGAGTTGTTCCGCATCTCCCGGGCGGAAAAACATCCCGGTACGGCCCTCTTCGACGATTTCCTGCATAGCGCCCAAATTGGAAGCCAGCACTGGAACGCCGCAGGCGAAGGCCTCGATGATGGTAAGCGGAAGGTTCTCATATAGCTCGCTGGGAAAAACCAAGAACCGTGCGGCCTTCATGGCCTCGATCACCCGATCGCGAGGTTGCTGGCCCATGAAAGTTACGTTCGTGAGACCATGGGCAGCCGCTTCGCCCTCCAATTGTAACCGGGCCGGGCCATCTCCGATAACGCGCAAGGTACATGTCCGTGGCAACCGCTGCCACGCTTTGAGCAGAGTCGGAGTTCCCTTTTCCTGAGATACTCGTCCAACGCAGAGAGCATACGACCCTTCCTGGGTTCGCATGCCTGGATCTGGATCCACACAGTTTGGTTTGACTGTAATCTTTTCAGCCGGCAGTCCAGCCTTCACGAACCGGCTGCGCGCAAAGTCGGTCAGCACGATGTAGCGATCGACCATGCGGTGCCAGGTCTTGCGGGCATGGTGTAATGACAACATCAGCGCAACCGGCGCGGTCTCGAGCCGGGAGTCACGATAGCACCCGTGCTGTACCCCATGCCAAAAACTGCCGCCGATACAGTCCTCGCAAGTTTTCCCTGCGCGAAAGAAATTCGCGCCCGGGCAAAACAGACGATAATTGTGCAAAGTCTGCACGACCGGAACCTGTTCATTCCGGCAAGCCCAATAGACTGACGGTGAAATGAGCGGGAAGGTATTGTGAATATGCACGACTTCCGGCCGGCTTTGCCGAAGACGGGCGCCAAACTCACGATAGGTGTCGTCGGCCCAAACCGTTCGGGCGAGAAGGCTGACGCGCCTGGCGGTTGAATATCCCTTTATCTCACGGTTGTGGCGCTGATATTCGAAAACCTCATGACCAGCCGCCTTCAGCAGAGCCTGTTCTTGATCAAAAACGACATCTTCGCCACCCCGATACTGGTACGTATTGTGAACGAGTAGAATCTTCATCTTGCCAGTATTCGCGAGGTATGGCGCTCGTAGCTCCGCCCTCTGGGTTACATTGCCAAACCCGAAGAGGAGCAATCCCCGGAACGACGAATCCTAATCGCGGCGCTGTTTAACCTCGAACAGAGAGACGTCTTTTGAGGGGAAGGTTCTAATCCAGCGAGTCTTCAGGCTTGCGTAGCCGGCCAATAAAGCACCTAAGCTCTAGTGGCGGTAGGATATATGTCCCTTCAGGTTCTTGCAAGAGTCAAAAGCTTAGAGTCCAGAGTCTCTAGTGACCGGGCAAACTGCCCGCCAGGCTCGGAAATAACTCGCACCCCTGGTATCAGTTGAGAACGCGACCACGGATCACTGACCCGTTCCGGTGAGCGCGAGTTCCTGGGGTGAGAAGACGCCAGAGTGAGTGAAGCTGACGACGCCTGGGATCGTCCCCGTTGCCGACGGGCTGAAAGTCACACTCACTGTGCACTGTCCAAGTGCGGGAAGGCTGGTTCCGCATGGATTAGCGCCGCCTGGCTGGACTCCGTAGTCACCGGTTGCGGCAAAACTAAGGCTCAACATACTGCTCTGATTGCTAGTTACCGTCACGATCTGCGATGGGCTGGTTGTTCCCACAGTCTGGGCAGAGAAAGTAAGACCAACCGGAGAAAGAGTGACGGGCAGCACCCCCGTGCCGGCGAGGTCGAGTACCTGAGGACTAATGGCCGCGTTGTCTGCCACCATAGCCCCACCCTTCGTCGCACCTGCGATGGTGGGGCTAAAGTTGACCGAGAACGTACACGACTTTCCAGCCGCCAACGAACCGCCACAAGGAGAGACGCCGCTGGGACTGGCGGAGAAATTCCCTCCCGCCTGAACGGCGGAAATGTTTACCGATGCACTTCCTTGATTGGTCACCGTCACGACGCGATTGTGGCTGGTTGTACCTACGACGATGTTGCCAAAGCCTAAGGATTTCGGGGAAAAGGCCAACGGCGCGGTCGAACCGCCCGAACCCGCCCCGGTGCAAGAAACAACCTGCGGGCTTAACGCAGCACCATACGAAATGGTAAGCGAGCCATTGCTCGACCCGTTCGTGCTGGGAGTGAAAGTCACACCAATCGTGCATTTAGCTTTTGGCGCGAGGGTACCCTGGCAGGGTTTCGTTCCGCTCCCTGCCGCGCTGTAGTCGCCGCTCCCGGAAAAATTGAAATTGACCGGTGATGCGGCATTGTTGGTCAGGGTGGCTGTTTGCGGCAAGCTGCTGCTGCCCACAGCGATGTTTCCAAACGCCATGTTCGCGGGAGAGAGAGACAGGGGTTTCACACCTGTTCCGGACAGACCCAGAACTTGAGGAGAGCCACTGGCGTTATCGCTAACCGTGAGCGCTCCTGGAATGGATCCCAACAACGCGGGTGTGACCACCACGGAGACAACGCAGGTCTGAGAAGGCTGGAGGGTATTGCCGCTGCAGTTGTCGGTTTCTCCGTAATTTCCACTCGCTGAAACCGACCCAATGTTTACCGGCAATGCGCTGCTGTTGTGCACGGAAACTGGCTGAGGCGCGCTCGAGATGCCTACCGCCTGGATGGGGAAATTCAGTTGACTCGGTGACAAGGTCACCGCAGTTAAAACCCCGCTCCCGGTGACGTTCACAACCTGTGGGCTATTATTTGCGCTATCGGTCACGTTGAGAGCGGCATTGCGCGTTCCCGTAGCTGACGGAGTGAAAGTTACGTTGATAGTGCAGTTCGTGCCGGGCGGCACGCTGGTTCCACAATTGTTCGTCTGACCAAAGTCGGCGCTGTTTGGACCGGTGAAAGCGATGTTGCTGATATTCACAGTCGTGGCCTGGTTGTTAGCAACCGTTACCACTTGCGGCGGACTGGTGGTGCCCACGAGCTGAGTGCTAAAGGAAAGATTGTCCGGTGAAGCGCTTACTCCGGGACAGGCGGGAAATTTGAACGATGCTATGCGGCTATGCCAATTCCCCTTGCCCGTGACCGCGAAGTATTCATTGGTGTACCAAAATGTGCAGTCGTCCACAGGATCGATACTCATCCCTGTATAGTCACCCCAGCGATAAGTCCCCTGCTCGACCCCAGCCCCGGCCATTATCAACGCCTCATCCTCCATCGTTCCGAGGGGGTCTGTGGCCAGGCGGCCGGTGTAGTAGATTCCCGGATTCATGGTGGAACTTGACTCGCTATAGCCGAGCGCCATGTCCCCCATCTGATCCATAGTGATGCTGCCCATCCAACGAAAGTTGGAATCGGGAGCAAACGTGCCTTGCTGGTACACGGTCGGAGTCCCGCCGGGGTTGCGAATCTCGTACCAGCGCACTCCTACATTTCCCGAACCGGTAGCCACTGAGTGCGTCGCAACCAGGGTTTCGTGATCACCAAAATTCCGGTACGCCAAGCGCCACATGAGCCGGTCGCCGAGGGAGTCTACCACTTGCGTTGTCCCCGCCTGCGGGATGCACACGGCAAACGTCCCCCCGCCACATGCCGGACTGAAGGGGGCGACCGGAATATTAACCGGCCCGGTGAAGGTTGAATTGCTGGGGTTGACGAAATCTACGTGGAACTGCCAAAGATCGACAGAGTTCTTGTCCAGGTTCAGAAAATAATTAGGGGAGCCCGCGGGCGGCGGAGTATTCCCATCCAGGTCCGCGGAAAGCAGACTCGAGTAGGCGGACGAGTTCAATGCGAAGCAAACCGAATTGGCAGCGGCGCCGCTCAGCATCGAGCTTCGATCCAGCGCACACACCGCCGCATGGAGAAACGCGCCGCTTGAGTTTTCGTCGTTGACGGTAAGATAATACGCATCCGGCCACACCGAGAGCTTGGGATAATCCGGAAAATTATTCGAGGGTAATTGAAACGCGTACCGGTAGTAGCTCCCAGTCGCATCTGGGGTGGTCGAAACCGCGACGCACTGGAAATCTGGACCACCGCTCTGGGTTGCGTGGTGGGTCATGACCCAACGGTTCGCCGTCTTATCGTAGTTGGCGATGATGTCGCCTTCCCCGTCACTTGCGCACTGTCCACTGAACCCTGACCACAGGGCCGTTTCGAGCCGCGGGCCATATAGAAGATTGCCGCTGGATTTGTCATAGACGGCGAATTGATTGTTCAGATACTGAACATACTGCGTTGCGCCCACGGAGCCGTTGGTGTCCGGCGCTAACCAGCCGTTGGAGGAGATACCATCAAAGTTAAGCCCGGCATCTACCTGTAACCGCTTTCCCGGCAATTGTTGGAAGCGCTGTCTGGACGTCTCAACCACCTTCGAGGGCTCCATCACAACTGTGGACTGATTGCCCCCGTGACCCATTTCCTCCAGTTCCTGTTTTTCTAGTGCTTGCTCTTTGACTTCCTCATCCTTCAAGACCGAAGTGGTGCTTTGCGTCTTTACAGCACTCAGTGGACGTGAGATATCGTGGTGTGTCGCAGGGTAGACTCTCGGGTTTCCTGAAATCGACTGAGCCCGACCAGAAGTTGCAAATGCCAGAACGCTGCAAAACATCAGCAACAGGCATGCCTCTCTTCGCCCGAAACAGTGTTGTATCGCTTCGTACCTCCGACCACCAAGCTCTGCAAGTATCATGGGTTCATCTCTCCCCTCAAACGTCTAAGTGTCGGAACGTCGCCACTGATCTCTGTGGCTGCGGGGGAGGATCACGGAAATAAAATGTCCGACTGAAAATCGTACGTCGAACTAGATCTAGAAAGGAACAGCGGCGACCACCCGTGGGAAAGTCGCCGCCGTTTTGCTTTACCCTTACTCTCCCGTACCTGTCAGCTTCACAGTCTGGGGACTCAGAGGTGCGTTGTCCGTCACTTTGAGGGCTCCGTTGCGTACCCCTTTTCGTGTGGGCGTAAACGTGACTGCGATCGTGCAGCTCTGACTCGGAGCGAGCACAGCCGCGCATTGATTGGTCTGCGAGAAATCGCCCGTAGTAGCGATGCTGCTTATGGACATGTCGTCCGAACCCGCGTTCTTCAACGTCACGTTCATCGGCTGGCTCTTCTGACCCACCGGCACGCTCCCGAAGTTGAGGGATTTAGCATTCAGTCCGGCAACCGGAACCATATTGGCCACCTGGCGAATGCGATTGTTTCCGGCATCGGCGATAAACAGGCTTTCGTGGCTGTCGATCGCCAAACCCGCGTTGTCGATCTGGGCATTCGTAGCCGGACCGCCATCTCCGCGGAAACCATAGAACCACCATGCCCTATCATCGCCGGCAACGGTAACGATAATGCTGGTAGCGAGGTCGACGCGCTGGACGAGTTCGTCATTCCCGCCGCCAATAAAAAGATTGCCGCGCGAGTCCAACGCGACCTGGGTTGGATTCCATCGGGCAGCGTTGATGGCTAATCCACCATCGCCCTCAAACGCTTCCGCTCCGTCGTATGCGTAGTCAATAATCGTGCCGACCGCATACTTTTTCGCCGTGTCACCGCAACCGCCCACCGTGCCGATCACGCAGCGGATCCGGTTGTTTCCAGAATCTGCGATGTAAATATTCTCGGAACCATCCACCGCCACTCCGCTGGGATGATCAAGCTCGGCCGACGTCGCCGGACCGCCATTGCCCGCGTACCCGGAAGTTCCAGTGCCAGCCACGGTCGTGATGATTCCGTTACTTACTTCTCGCACTTTCTGAGAGGAAGGATCAGCAATGAACACGTTCCCGGAACCGTCCACCCAAATTGCAGTAGGTGATGACAGCTGGGCACTGGTCGGTGACCCTCCATCTCCGCAACCCCCGGTTGAGGGCGAACAGGGCGAGCCGTCACCGGCGAAGGTCTTGATATTTCCCGCACTCACTTCCCGGACCACGTGGTTGTTCGTGTCCGCGATGTAGACATTGGTCGAACTATCAAGGGCCACTCCAATCGGTCCATTCAGCTCCGCGCTGGTCGCGGGGCCGCCATCGCCCGTGTATCCGCTTAGTCCATTTCCAGCGATCGTGGTAATTGTGCTGCCGCTCACCTCACGAATCGCATTGTTTGTGGTATCTGCGATGTAATAGTTGTCGGATCCATCCACAGCTACTCCGCTTGGATCTGCTAATTGGGCAGCGGTCGGCGATCCGCCATCCCCACCATTGCCTCCGCCTAGAATTGTATTGATTACACCATTGGGCGTAACTTCGCGGACTCGCTGATTTCCGGTGTCGGAAATGTACACATTTCCGGCACTGTCGGCCAAGACACCGCTTGGCCCTGACAATTCCGCATCTACCGCCTGGCCCGTGTCGCCGGCGAAGCCATGATGGCCGGTGCCCGCAAAGGTGTTGATTGTGCCGGCGGCGGAGACAATCCGAATACGCTGATCGCGGGTGTCGGCGATGTACAGATTCAGTGACTTGTCGATGGAAATGCCTTGCGGATTGCCTAAATTCGCGGAGAGGGCAGCGCCGCCGTCACCGCAGGTATTCCACGAGGGGTAGCAGGAAACTCCGGTGCCTGCGTATCCATTGATGATGTGAGTTTTCAAACTCACCACGCGCACGCGGTTGTCGCCTGAATCCGCGATGTATACGTTCCCCTTGCCATCGAGTGCAAGCCCCTCTGGAACACTCAAGCTGGCTTTTGTTGCAGGGCCGCCATCGCCGCATGGCGAGGTACCACTCGAACACCACGTAACGAAGTTCCCGGCGAAGGGATAGATCTTTCCATTCGTTTTTACGATCCGAACCCGGTTGTCACCGGTATCAGAAATGTAGATGTTGCCTGCAGCATCCAGGGCGACACCTTGAGGAGCATTCAGCTTTGCCTTGCTCGCTAATCCGCCGTCGCCACATGGCCCGCCGTAACAAGGACGGCTGACGCCTGCGATCACAGTAATGTTTCCGCTTGTATCCACCTTCTGGATGATGTTGTCGTTCGTATTCGCGATGTAAACGTTTCCTTGCGCGTCTACGGTCGCGTCAAACGGATTCCACATCGGTAACGCGTTCGCCTTGCCATTGCCTTCGAATCCAATGACGCCCGTGCCCGAGAACTGGGTTACTGCGCCCGCACTCAATTTGAAAACATACTGGGTATGGGGCGCGGTGATGTAGAGATTTCCCTTCGCATCCTCGGCCACGGATGTGGGACCCGGAACATCCGCCGCCAAAGGATTGCTGTTGACAGTGCCGCCGCCCGCAATCGTTTTGATGATGTTGGGCTTCTGGCCACTCGCTGGAAGGACCAGGAACGAGAGACTGCATAGAATAGCCAGCGCGGCGAACGGGAAAGCTGTCAAGTCATTCCCGCGGCGACGACCAGTAAACTGCAAGTTGGAAAACACACTCATGATGAACTCCATGGGACTCGTCGTAATTTATTGGCAAAACGAGAGTCGAGATTTGGTTACTGCATTTCGGTTTATGTCTGAATTCTGTCGGGATGAAACCCACTGACATCGCGATAGAACCCAGACCTGCTTCAACTCAATTACACTGACCTGTTGGATCCACGGCTCCTCAATTCCACTTTCTGCTCCGCTGGTCCCTTAGCTTTATTGCTACATCCTTGATCGAAACCCTGATAGCTTGTAGAAAACGCGGTCTGTCCCGAAGTTGCCAAAGCCTGCGTAAAAATGTCCGATCGCACTGACCCTTGTGCGTGACTAAAGAGCAGCGGAAAACTCGCTCCAACGCCTGTCCCGAAACACCTTAGCAAGCTCACTTCGGTAACCTACACATTAAAACTGATTAATGGCACTCTTGGGCCAAGTAGCGTCTCTTCGCGATGGGAAGACACTCCCGAGGGGGCGCGGAAAAAGCCCAGCGCTTAGTTTCCTCCTCCAGTTGGGGTCTGGTTCTGCGCGCTTCGCTCGAAAAATTCCGGGAGGTCGGATCATGAAAAAAATCTTCACCGCGGCACTCATTATTGCCGTTCTACTTGTGCTCACGCCTGGCGCTACGCCTCTCGGCGTTGCGCAAACCGATTCATCGCATCGTCCCCCGAGCAAATCCAAGCCGGTGGAGCCTTGGCTGTTTGCAATGTCTACTCACTGGTTCGAGCCTTGGCCAATGATCAACTTCGCAGGGTTGAGATTGTGGGGCACGGGTACACTTTGGGCGGAAATGAACCCCAGCCAAGGCGTATACGATTGGACGACACTCGATAAATGGCTGGACACATCTGAAGCCAACGGAACTCACGGCGTCATCTTGACGCTGGCAATGACTCCGACTTGGGCGTCCTCGAATCCGAGTGACCAGAGATGCCACTATGGACCTGGCGAGTGCGACGCACCGAACGATCTGAACCCCGATGGTACCGGTACCGACCAGCACTGGAAGGACTTCGTTACCGCAGTCGCAACTCATGCCAACGGCCGGATACGCTTCTGGGAATTGTGGAATGAACCGGTCAACTACTATTACTGGAGCGGAACTTTTCCCCAGATGGTCCGCTTGGCCAAGGACGCTGAGGAAATCGTCCACCGCATCAATCCCCACGCCTTAATGCTCAGTCCTCCCAATGGCGCCCACATGGCTTACGGCCAGCACTGGTGGGAGAGCTACGCCGCCCTCGGAGGCTTGAACTACGCTGACGTCATCGCCTTTCACGGCTACATCACCCTGCCTCCCTATTATTGCGGGAAATATCCTCAAGCCGCTGACCTCATCCAGCACGTCGGTGACCTCAAAGCGATTCTCGCCAAGTACAACGCGTTGGATAAACCCATCTGGGACACCGAAGCCAGCTGGGGAGGTGTCACCCACGATTGTTTCACCGATCAAGACTTGCAAGCCGGTTTTCTGGCTCAGTTCTTCATGTTCCATCGTAGTCTGGACATCCGGCATTTCTACTGGTTTGCCTACGACGACGGGGATGACGGCAAGCTCTGGGACCAGCAAACCGGCAAGCTCAACAAAGCCGGCGCGGCGTTCAACGAAGTTCAGAAGTGGATGATCGGGAACACCATGACACAAAACTGCTCAACCACTGACAATTCCATCTGGACCTGCGGCTTCAATGGCCCTCACGGCTATGTGGCCGAGGCCCTCTGGAACACAGCCGAAAGCTGTAAAGATGGTAACTGCCAGACGGTTCCATACTCGGTGGACTCAAAGTACACCGCATACCGCACTCTGGATGGTGACACCATCTCGATAACAAATGGCACTGTGCCGATCGGAGCAAAACCCATCATGGTTGAGAATTTCATTCCGTAGTCCGGTCTGATTGAGTTCTCAACCGATGCCGGAGTAACTTCTTACACCCACGGGCCTGGGCACGGCCCGTGGGACCTTTACCGTTTTGCGACGCAGCAGTTCCGCATAACCCACGAGCACGAAAAGCAGCAGCGGGACGTGCCAGGTCAATTCGACGTTGAAAAAAGAATGCACGGTAATTACAGCCAGCACGCCAACCCCTTCGAATGCCATCTGCCGGCCTTGCGCGGTAAGAGTCCGGTCGTTGACTCCGCGCACTAAGAACCACCAAGTTCCTCCCAGCGCCGCCACGAACGGAATCAGGCCCGCAAGACCCACGCCCACCAGAAGTTCGATCCAGTCGCTGTGCAGCGACGCCGTATCAGTCCCAAGCTTGGTCATGATGAAAAATCTGCCGGCCGCGTAGGCTCCCATCCCGAGAAGGGGATGCCCGGCAAACTGCTGTAATGCATAGGACCAGAACTCGGCGCGGCCGGTAAGGCTTTTCATCGCCTCCGCGTTTTGCTCTCGCTGCAGATAGGTGATCACGATGCCGCCAAGAGGAGTAAACAGCAAAGCCAGCGCACTGACTATGCCGGTGGTTACGACTCCGAAAATCCGGCCGGAAAGAACAAGCACGATCACGACGGCAAATAGAAAACCGCCTACTGCGTTACGGGTTTGCGATACTAAAAGCGAAACGAAACCAAACACGAAAAGCAAAGCATAGAACGACGTATTCGTCCGCCGGCGGCTAAGCGGCAGCAACCTGCACAGCGCGATCACGGCGAAGAACGCGCCGGATTGTCCCACTGCGTTCCAACCGGTTGCCGGAATCATCCCCCGCAGCCGCGCATCCGCGAATGAATCGCTGGGCCACAGGGGAACCTGCAACCACACCCAGGCTAACTCAATTCCGAAGATTGCCCACGTCCAGTCAAACAGAACCTCGTAATCCTCCAGCGTCCAAATGTTGGCGATCGCGACGCCCAAAACTGAAACGTCCAGTAAGTACTCCAGAGATTTATAAAGAGTCCAAGCGGGGTAAACTGACCATATGGATGACGCACAGCAGACCAGAGCAAAAATCGTCAGTGCTCCGGGAACTCCTCGGAACATGCATCCGACCCAAGCCAGGGCCTCCTTGCGCCGATAAAGACGGGCCATCAGCCAGAGGATGACAATTCCTTCCGGAATAATCCGCAACAGAGCCCACGCATCCAAAGGTTGCGCTTGCGTTGCCTCTTGATCACGAACTCGGAATACCAGCGTGCTTATATATAAGAGGACCCAGAGTGCGTGCCACCAGCGCAGCTTTGACTTCAAGGCTGTCAATTTGTGATGGAGTTGAGGAACCGCCACCGCGCCCGATGCCAAGCCCAGCGGTACGATCAAAACGATGGCTACCGCGGCAGCCATGCCGAATCGGGGGAAATTCAACGCCACCCAGAAGAGGCCGGAGAGCAAGATGAAACCCAGCGCGGCAAACAGGACGATCCAAGCAACCGAGGATTTCCTTGGAAGCGCGCCCTGCTTGCGCCAACCACCGCGGGTGTAATCTCCTGGTAAATGAAGTTGTTCAGTCTGCATTAACTAACCGTGATTCGAACCGATGAGCGCGAGATCTTTATGGTTACGGCGAGCATTACGAAATGGTGGCTGTGCTTTGAAACACCGGATTGAGCTGCGCACCTGGTTCCGTGTTCGCACTGGCAAGCGGGTATCCCAGTTGCAGCAGCAAGCTGCCGGCGTGTTGTTCGATGAACTGCACTTGGGCAGGGCTAAGTTTCGAGCGCCACGCCTGCACCGAACCACTGCGGACAAAACGATCCTTTACCGACGCCCTCTGTGGCTCTACTCGCTCCTTCTCCTTCATTTTCTCGAGCAGATTGTTCGCCACTGCCCGCCGAATCCGCTCTTGATCCACGCGGACTCCGAGGAACTCTGCCATGCGACTGAAACCTTCATTGGGGTTCTGACGCAAGTCTTCGAAGCGCATGACCATCATATTGTCAGTGCCGGAAATAGGAGAATTCAGCCAGGAAGTAATATGCCGCGGCCAGGGACCGAATCCGCTGATCTTTCCGCACAAAAACACTTTCAGGAATTCGTCCAGATCGCCGCGAAAGAATTCCAATGCCCGCGTGTAAGCGAATTCAGAGAGAATCACGTCACGGACATCGCGCACCAGGTAGATCGCTTTCTTATAATCGTTCCGATACTGTTCGTGTGTAGCGATCAGCCTTCCCTGTTCCGGCAGTAGCCGTGCTCCAAACTTGTGCCTGCCAACCCCCCGGATCGCAGCATTGACCGTGTGAAAGCTAGCCTCCTTGCCAGTAAGAATTTCAAACAACGTGAAGCGCGACCAGGTCGTTCCCGACCTCGGATAGGAGGCAAAGAAAACATCGATTGGCGTAATGCCACGATGGCGCAGCCAGATGTGTGGTACGCGCAGCTTGGTCTTGGAGATATGGCGGCGAAACTTTCGCCAGGCGGAGGTTGGCTTCTTACGTCCCGTTTCTGTGCCTTGAATTGAACTGGGCTGCGCATTGTGAGATTTCTGGGTCATCGATTTCGGTCCTCCCTGCAACTCGTACACTGTTTTCAGCGGTTGATTTTCAAAAACCGTCAGGCTTCTAGTCTGCAGGCAACTCCTCAGGCAAGGTTTGTGCGCCCGGGCGATTCCACCCAAACCATCTCTCGATGCCGCTGACACGGCCCGCTACTTTGTTACGTAGCACGGTTAATACGATCACCCAGGAGAGCACATCTGCCAAATTTGTACCCCAAACCGCTCCCCCGACTCCGAATACCCAAGTAGCGGGAATCCCGATTAATAAAGATAGGCCAGTTGCAAGTGCATAGGCGGCGAAGACGGATGCGGGAGATTCCATGGCGCGCAAAGCAGTGGCCGGGCCAAAACAGGCAGTCCACACCAGAGATCCGAAGGCGACCGCGGGCAGCAAATGTGCTACTTCCGAATATCGTCCGGAGTACAAGAAGCGAAATATGGGATGCTGAAAAATCAAGATCGCGGCCCAATACGCGCCCGCCATCGCGAGCATTCCGAAAGTCAGCCTGGTGCTTAGCGAACTGACACCAGATCGTCCACTTTGGGCTCGAACTCTGGCCGCATAGGGAAGAAACAGCAGGGCCAACGCAGCCTTAATCTGCTCCACCGGCAAAGTGAAGTTCATCAGCGCCCTCAGCTGACCGGAGTGGGCCATGCTGGAAAACGAACTGAGCAGAGGATAGTAAATGTAGGCGGGAATCCAGTTGGCCACGCAGCCTGCTAAAGCCCAACGGCCGTAGCCCCAATGGCGTCGCCAGCTCTCGCCCACGGCTGGGGCCGAGCCGCCTGGGTGCAACTGGGAACGTAAGCGCCAAAGATTGTAGAACGCCGTTCCCAGTGCCGCGAAGGCCATCAGCACAAACGCGGTGAATGGCGAAAGCAACCCGCGACGATAAAGCAGGAATAGTCCGCTTACGCTAAGCGCCGAGTAAACAAATGCGCCCAGGGCCGCCTGCGAAGCGGCCAACTCAAGGTAGAAGGTTCGGCGAGCCAACCAGAACAGCAACACGCAGGGGGATGTAAGGGTCACTCCAGCCAGCGCACCCGCCAACATGCTGGAATGAGAGAATTCTTTGGCTACCAATGCGGAGATACCAAAAATCGCAACCATGCCGACGGAAAGGGCAAGGTGAATCCACAGCAGCGATCCTAAGTATCCGCGCAAACAGTTGCGGTACGAGGACCCGCCAAAAACCGCCATGGGTTCCAGCACCAGCGACTGATACACCAATGAGATCAAAACAAAAAAACCGAATGCTACGGCATAGGCGCCATACTGCTCGGGTACCAGCCAACGCGCCAACAGGATGCCCGCCAAAAAGTTCGAGCCGGAAATCAATCCCTGGTCAAGAATTGCGAACCCGCCTCTTTGCACCCATGGAACAGCCTTCGCCAGTGCTGTATCTGGACGGATACCCAGTAACCTGCCAGCGAGCACGTTTCGCCGCGGCTGCGGCGGCGCCGCCGACTCTTCGGTAGATTCTTGAAGCTCAGGTTCCAGCAAAGTAATTTCTTTCGCCGCCCAATCGCTACAATGCTCGGGTACCTCGGCAAACGCCGAGTCGCCCGTGAAGTTATCCGGCCTGCAAGGTGCTTGCAGGGCGCTCCGCATCCGAGCAAGCGTTTTCGATACAACTCTTCAGGCATTCGGCCAGGCTATTTACTTGCGGTTCAACCAGCATGTCGTAATGGTCGCCGGGGATTTCGTGAATATCCAAATTGGAGATTAAACCATTCCACGCGGCGAGGGGATCTTCGGTACTTCTTAAGGACTTTTCCGCAGCTCGTACGAGAGCAGTCTTGCCTGCGTACGGTCGAAGTTTGTAGCGGTCGGCGGCCATCGTATTAGAGTCGCGTACATCCCGCAACACTTGCGGTACCCGCCAGTTTTTCAGGCTGCGGCGGATTCGCTTCCCCGCTATCCTGGGCAGGTCGTGAAACCAATGTTGCAAAGTAGGGTGGAGCAGCAGGTCAATCAATGATGTGCCGACCGCTTTCAAGTTACCGGGATAGGTGTCGAAGAGCACCAGTAGTCCGACTTCGTGGCCACTCGCGCGAAGCTGCTGCGCCATTTCATAGGCAACCAGCCCGCCAAAAGAAAATCCACCTACAAAGTACGGGCCTTCGGGTTGTACGCTGCAAATCTCGCTGATGTAGTGTGCCGCCATCTCCTCGATGCTGGTATGGCAGGAATGTTTGCCGTCGAGGCCCTGGGACTGCAATCCATAAAAGGGATAATCAGGACCCATGCGCCGGCCTAGCTCATGAAAGCCGATTGCATTTCCACCCACTCCGTGAATGCAGAAGAAGGGTGGCTCAGATCCACTCGGCTGAATCGGCACCAGCGAAGACCAGTGATGCGACCACCCATCCTGACGCAGAGCCGCGGCCAGTTGTTCAATGGTCGGCGATCCAACCAGCATGGCCAAAGGTAAATTCTTGCCGAGCATCTGGCCAATCCGGTACATGAGTTTGGCCGCAACCAGCGAGTGACCACCTAGCTCGAAAAAATTGTCTCGAATCCCGATCCGCTTTTTACCGAGGACATCTTCCCAAATTCTGACCAACTGTGATTCCAGAACATCCGTTGCAGAAGTAGTCTCTGCCGAGACTTCGGCTTCTGGCGCCGGTAACCCGCGACGGTCAATTTTGCCATTCGGCGTCAACGGCATCGCGGACAGGATTGCGAAAGCGGATGGCACCATGTGATCGGGCATCTGTTTCTGCAAATAACGCCGGAGATCCTGAGCTGTAAGTGCCGCTTGTTGAGCAGGCACAACGTAAGCCACCAAACGCTTATCCCCGGCTTGATCTTCTCTGGTTACGACCGCAACTTCGCGGACCCCTGGATGCTTGGCCAATGCGAATTCAATTTCTCCCAGTTCAACCCGAAATCCGCGAATCTTAACCTGATCATCTGTACGTCCTACGAACTCAATTTCACCGGACGGAAGATAACAGGCCAGATCACCGGTCTTGTACAGGCGCGCGCCGGGCTCTGCTGAAAACGGATCAGAAATGAACTTCTCGGCCGTCAGCTCTGGGCGATTCAAATAGCCTCGTGCCACGCCGATACCACCTATATGCAGTTCTCCCGCGATGCCAACCGGAACCGGATTCAGCTGCGGATCAAACAGGTAAATACGGACGTTCGCCACCGGCCGGCCAATGGGAATGTTCTCCGGGATTACGTCAGAATCGGATTTTGGCTCATACATTGTCGCGGCAATACTTCCCTCAGTGGGACCATAAGTGTTGACCCAGCGTACGCGACTTACGGAGCAAACCCAGGCGGCGTAGGCTTTTGCTGACACCTTTTCACCACCGACGATCACTAGCCGAAGATCATCCGGCGCTGGCTTCCTCAACTCCGAAACCTGATGCATCCACTCGTGCCAATAAGCGGTCGGCAGATCGAGAACCGTTATGCCGTTCCGTTCCACCCAGGAAAGGAACTCAGGAACTGCTAACGGCATCTCATCCGACTTCATGACCAGAGTGGCTCCGCTGAGCCAGGTGATGAAGAGCTCTTCAACCGCAATGTCAAAGCTGACTGAACAGAACTGGAGCACGCGGTCGGCTGGACTCATCGCATACTCCCGCGCCATGTTGAAGTTGTAATTCACCAATCCGGCATGCGGCAGCAGCACTCCACGCGGTTTCCCCGTGGACCCCGAAGTATAGATGACGTATGCGATGTCGCTGGGCGTCGCACTGGTTCCCGGATTGCTCGTCGGCCAAGTATCGAGAGCGTCCGATTTCTCCGCCAAGAAAAGCACTTCGCAGCCAGCCGATGAATCCGCCGACAACATGCCTCGCTCGGTGATCAGCACTTCCGCACCAACGTCGCGAAGCATGTACGCAAGCCGTTCCTGAGGATACTTGGGGTCGAGCGGAACACAAGCCGCCCCTGATTTCAATACCCCTAACACCGCGACCGCGAAATCGAGCGAAGGATTCAGGCAGATCGCAACCTTCACATTTGGTCCGACTCCCCGCTCAGCCAAATAATGGGCCAGTTGGTTGGCCCGCGAGTTGAACCTGCGGTACGAGAGTTGCTGTTCCTTCCAGATAACGGCAGTCTTGTCAGGCGCAAGTTCAGCCTGGGCCGCCACCAGCTCATGCAGGCATTTCTCGCGGGGATAATCGCATGCGGTCTGGTTCCATTCAATCAAGATTCTTCGCCGCTCCTCTTCCGTGAGCATACACAAATCCCGCTTCGCGCCGCGCGCCACGACCGGCAATAGCTCAGCTGCGCCAGCTTGCGCCTTCGGCGGCAAAAATGTCCAGGTGGGTATTTTCTCTGTTTGCATGGAGGGAGGCCAGAACCTAGAAAAAATAATGGCCGTCTGAACGTCGATGGAGCCAGCAGCACGGCCGTCGCCAAACGAACTCAGGCAGCGCCGGAGCCGCGGAGCACTGCGGGGATTGTTCTAGCGAGAATTTGAAGGTCAAGCCACAAAGACCAGTTGCGAACATACTGCAGATCCAGTTCCATCCATTGATGGAAAGGCAGCGAACTTCGGCCGTTCACCTGCCAAAGGCAGGTAATCCCTGGGCGCACACTGAAACGGCAACGTTGCCAGTCCTCGCCGACCTCAGTAAATAACTCATAATCGCGCAATTGCAAGGGCCGCGGGCCGACCAGGCTCATATCGCCGCTTAGGACGTTGAAGAGCTGTGGCAGTTCGTCAATACTGGTCTTGCGCAGGAATCTTCCGACCGGCGTCAGGCGGGGATCATTCTTGATCTTGAATACTGGGCCGGAGACTTCGTTCAGGTGTTCGATCTCGCGCAGCTTCTCTTCCGCATTTATCACCATGGTGCGAAACTTGAAGATAGTGAATGTGCGTTTATTGAGTCCCACTCGTTCCTGCGCAAAAAACACCGGTCCCGGCGACGTGAGTTTTACCAGCGCGGCGACGATCAAGAGCACCGGCGCCAGTGCAATCAGCAGCAGCAGAGAAAGTGAAAAGTCGAGAGTACGCTTGATCACCGTAGGCCAGCCCTCTTCCATGCCGCTGTAGTGAGTGATCAAGGGAGACCCTTCGAACTCCGCCATAGAATTTATATTCTTGAGATTGAAGAGATCCGGCATGCCCCGGATGATGATTCCCTGCTGCTCGCACATGGCCGCGATATCGGACGCGTGATCATGAAACGAGCGCATCGGTATAGCGATAACCACTTCGTCGACCACGCTGCGCCGCAGGAATTTGCGCAGATCCGCCAGGTTGCACCGCAGCGTCCAACCGTTCTTTTCAACCTCTTCGGCTCCGGCCCATTGGTTGTCGGCAAAACCGATAATCCGGTAGCCCAGCTCCGGCCGGGATCGAATCCTCTTAGCGAGTTCAATCGCCCGTTGGTTGGTGCCAACGATCAGCATGTTGCGCAGATCGCGGCCATCCCCGCGGATGCGGCGTAGATAAGTGCGAATCGCGATTCGGATGCACACCGCGGCGCAAGTGCTGAATCCCCAGAAGATGAATAGAAATTCCAGGGTCACCATTCGAAAGTGAAGAATGAAAGAAAATGTCCCGAGTACCAGAGCTGACAGCGAGGTTGCTTTGATTGCGTCCAGGGCCTCCGACCGGCGACTCGACAGTCGTTTGGAGCCGTACAACCCAAGCGTCATGAAAATGAGATGCCAGATCCATAGCAGCGCGGAAAACATTACGAAATTCTGCAGCTTGATCCGCATCTCGAGGAACTGCGTGAAGAATGCCGAACCGCCCATCGCCAGATGAGGCAGAGTTGCCACTCCGAACGAGAGCACCAGGATCAACAGGTCGAATACCTTACTGGCACTGGTTAAGACTCGGCGTTTCATCGATCCCATTGGCATAGTCCTGTCAGATGCAGTTTGTATTCACTGGGTACCAGACTGAGGAGCAGGTTAATGAATCTCCTGTAGCAGGAAGGGGAAAGCGCAGAAACTAATCTGATTCATGATTTCAAAGCAGCCGAACGGGCGTCCGGTTTCGCGACGGGCGGTAGTCCGATCTACCGTATTGCTGAACTACAGTCGCTTGTAAATGCGCTCGGGAATTGGGAAGGTCCGCTCGTTCAAGACCACTCCGAGAACGCGCACATTCGATTCTCGTAACTGTTGAACGGCCTCTCGTGCCGACTCCCGGCGGGTAGAGGTCGCCTTAATAACCAACACCACACCGTCCAGCAGGCTCCCGAACGTCATCGTGTGATTGCAGATATTCATGGGCGCAACATCCATGAGTACGTAATCGAACTCCGCGCGCAATTCCGAGATCCGCGCGCGGATTCTGCCTGACGCCACTAACTGTTGGGAATTTTCGTTGACCGCGCCGCAGCTTAGCAGCCAAAGATTCTGGCGTGATAGCTGCCGCGCAAATTGACGAATCGGACCATCTCCCACTAATGCGTCAGCCAGTCCAAAGTGATTCTCCACTCCAAATTGCTGATGCAGGGAAGGAGAACTCAGGTTACCGTCGACGATACAAACCGAACCTCCGACCTGCGATGCTAGTATCTCAGCCGCATGGGCACACATCCAAGTGCAGCCGTTTCCTAATTCCGTACCTGTGAAAACCACGTGACGTGGTCCCTGCTCGCCCCCTACAAGGAACAGACGATGCACCAATTTAGTCACTTCTTCGCGCGCCATACCATTAATCTCTACAGAAGGAGTCGATGGGGTGAGGTCCAGAGGAACAACCACCGTGGGTGCAGGATCGGCATCCGCACGAAGCATATCTCCGGCCTTGCCCACCTGGTATAGTAACTCGAAATTCTTACTCATGTTCGGTCCTCAAATTCCCTTTTCGTGACGGAGGTTGGACTTTCGTTCTGCATTCCCGATCCGAATCGAGTGGCTTAATCAATCGTTCTGCGACCGGGCTAACGGATCTATTGAAGAAGCCGATTCAGAGTGGGCAAATTCAGGAATTCGACCGTGCCCGTTGCCATTGCCGTAGCTCGCGCTCGGTTCAAAGCTGTCTACCTTACGAGGCACTGCGGCCAGCAATGGAATGTCGAGTTCGGAGGCGACATCCGCAGGCGTGTGGAAGGCCGGATCCAGATGCTCCTGGATATACACCGCCCCAGCCGCCACCGTGGCCGCTACAAGCGTACCCAGCACCATTACGAGCAGAGGAGGATACACCGGCAGCGTCGGCACCACAGGGTTCTCAGCGACCGCGACGTTCACAATCCGAGTCGAATCCAGAGCTTCTGCCATGCGGGCTTCTTCACGTTTGCGAAGGTACAGCAGATAGCTTTCCTCGTCGGCCTTGTAGTTTCGCTCGAGGTTTTGTTCGACAAGCCCCTTCTGGGCGAGGTCGCGAGATTGCTGTTCATACCTGGTGACAATCGTTTGCATGGCCGATTCCTGGGCCTTTAACCCGGCATAGTCGGCCTTCGCCTTCGCCAGTTCTTCATCGACCCAGGCATAGGTCGGGTTGCGATCGGTGGTCTGCTGCTTGATGGGCTTGGCTTCCTCAGTCGCGATGGAGGCCTTAGTGTCGGCAATCTCTTTGTCAACCTCTTGCACCAGTGGGTACTCTGGCTGATACTTGGTAAGCAGTTCGGTGCGCTTGTTTTCCAAGGTCATCAAAGTGTTCTTCAATCCCTGGAGTACCGGCGCGTCATCTTCTTCTCTCAACGCCGTGGTCATCCGCTCGGGTGTCATTCCCGCCTGCTTTTCCAAGGTATGAATCCGCATCTCTGTGGCGGCGAGTTGTGCCCGCGTGGTCTGCAGGTTCAGGTGGAACTCCGCCAGTTTCTGTAAAAAAAGGTCTCGCGTCACGGTTGGAGCAACGCCATTTTCCTCATTGGAAAAATCTTTCAGCTGCGCTTCGGCATCGGCAAGATTCTTGGCGTAATGCTCGGTCTCCTGCGCGAAGAACAGATACTGTCCCGGAGGCGTATGCAATTCCTTATATTTCGCGATGTAGGCGTCAGCCAAAGTCTGAAGCACACGCACGGTCAACTGGGGATCGGCAGAGGTGTAGCTGACGTCGATGAGGTTACTTTTCTTTTCCGGTTCGATCTTGAGGCTGCCCGCCAAACCGTTCACTGCCTTAGCGATCTTCTTCTCAGGTTTGGCCGGACCGAAAATATATTCGCCGAGGGACTTGTGGTTATACAACCCGCACGTGAGCACCACTTTGCGCAGAACGTCGGCGTCCTGCAGAAGTCCAACCTCCGAGTTCAGCTCTTCTTCGGAAATCGTAGCGGCAACTGCGCCCGCCTTGTCCTTCTCCGGCGTAACCGTTGCCTCTTCCCGCTGACGCTCCAGCAAAAACTTGGTGGTGGCGCGATACTGGGTCGGCATCACGAAGGCAAACAGAAAGGCACCCAGCAGAACTCCGGAGAAGCAGAGGGTCGCTATCCGTTTTCGGCGAAAGCCGACGGCCAGCAGGTCGCGCAGAGATACGCTTGAAGTTACTTTGTCGGTCGGCGGCGAAAAATCGTAATTGTTCATAAGTCTGGCCTCGCTCAATTGATCGGCACAACTCCGCCGACACCATAGTTCGGGAAGAAACCTTTTATCTTGGAAATGCGGTTTTGGGGAACGTACAGCATGTCGCCGGGATGCAGAGTCGGATCTTCACGCAGGTTCTTGCTGTTTTGCATATCCTTCACGTTGAACACCTGGGACGCGAGCCACTGGTCGCCTGAGCGGCGGAACAGCACCACTTGCGAGTGCTTAGCATCGTCAGTGAAGCCTCCGGCGATGGCGATCGCTTCGGTCAGAGTTGTATCCGCACGCAGATCGTACTTGCCGGGGTGACCAACTTTACCGTTCGCAATGAAGTACGGTTTATTGAAATCCTTGAGCGTGACCGAAATGATGGGATCGTGCAGAACTTTCCCGTACGCGTTGCGGATCGTTTCCGTGAGTTCGGGCACGGTTTGGCCTTGCACTTTGGCTTCGCCAACTCCATACAGAGCGACGAACCCGTCGGGTTGCACCGTCACCGCGAGCTGATTATATTCAGGACTCAATGGGAAGGTGAGGTCGAAGGAATCACTGGGAGCAAGCCGGTAGCGCGGGTCGCGCGTGCCGAACTGCGGGGCGTTGTTGGACGCTGTGGAGGCCGATGCTGAAGTCGACGCAGCAGAAGCGGGGGTGGCACTTGTGCTGCCTGTCGAAATGGCTTTCGTATCCACTAGCGCGTTGGGATTCTGAGCTCCCACCTGAGCAGCACTAATAGATTGTCCTGCCACGAGAATCAAAGCACCGCAGACGCACAGTATGCAATTCTTTTTCATAACTTTTCCCTGCAACATTTAAACACTTTGTTGCTTACTTTCCTACTTGAGTTGGTCGCCTGTCTTCAGGCAAGTCGGTACCTATGCCGTTTCTACGTTGCGACCACGCTTGGGCTTGTCGTAGCTTCGCCCTCTGAGTCACAGTACGTGACCCGAATTGCTATCGAATCGTTTCGATACTTCTTGCTTTCTTTACTTATCGACGGTGGTTATCACGACGCGCCCGGAGTGCCATCTTTGGGGAAGAACCAGGCTCCACGGATAGTAAAGTTTCAGCTGCCAACCGAGCCAACTGCCACCGTGACTCTCGAGCCCAAGTGAGGTCGAGGCTACATGACCTCGCAACTTCCTGCAAGAGGTAGAAAGCCCTGATGACTAAAGTCTCCATCCCCTGCTAGACCATTTTTTTCTGCAACTTGCGGAGCTTTTGACTGATCAAGCGACACGTGCCGCCGCGGATGCCCTGAGCCTTGACACGGGATGTCTCAATCAGCTACTTTGACCCCCGCCACTCGCCAGGATAAACCGATCCCTTTTGCAAAGACGGGCGTCGCAACCAAGTATGATCAAGATCTCCGCTCCCGTGACGACTGAATCTCAATCCAATCTTCGCGCAGTCGCCCTGTCTCACGAACTGTCGGCCCGGCTCAAGGCCGTCGTTGATAAGCTCGAACGACTTGGCCGCCTCGTCGAATCGCCACTGATTCGCAAGCCGTGGGTGAGCATCTTCCTCATGTCAGTGGCGTTCCTGGCATGCACCTCGTTGAAAGCCCGCCGGGGGCAGCTATGGTTCGACGAGATCCTCACCGGATACATCGCCGCTTTGCCCAGTTTCGACGCAATTTGGAAGGCTCTGGTTGCCCACGTCGAATCCAGTCCCCCGCTGTTTCATTTGGTGTCCAGACTGTCCGGCACCATACTGGGCTGGAGTCCCCTCGGCCTTCGCTTTCCCGCGATCGCTGGCTATCTCACCATGATTCTGTGTGTCTACATGATCGTCAGGCGTTATATCGGACCGCTGTACGCGGCGATTGGCGCACTCGGCAGCTATTTGACTTATGCTCCCTATTACGCAACTCGGGCCCGGCCCTACGGTTTGCTCCTGGGCCTCACCTGTATTGCGCTTGTATGCTGGCAGCAGGCTGCCCGAAACCGTTTCCGCTGGCTCGCGCTGGCGGGGCTCTGTTTCAGCCTGGCAGCCGCGCTCGGCATGCACTATTATGCGGTGCTATCGTTCGCAGCTATTGGCGTTGGTGAACTGGTTCGCACCTGGACTAATCGTCGAGTGGACTCGCCGATTTGGGTCGCTCTTGGACTCGCGACGACTCCGCTCTTGCTTTTTCTTCCATTGATCCGTGCCAACCGGATTCTGGCGGAAGGCTACTTTTCCCCTGCGACGCTATCTCATTTCGTGGAGAGCGTTGCACTCTTCTACTTCCCGAAAAATGGAGTTCTCGGGGCAACTTTTGTGTTGATTGTCGGGGCGTGTATCTTGATTTTCGGCCGCAGAGAGGCTCAATTGCCGACCCCCCTCGAGGTCCCGCCGATGCATGAACTGGCGGCGTGGGTGATGCTGCTTCTGGCGCCGATTGAAGCTCTGGTTGCTGGAAAGCTGGTCACTGGAGTATTCCATCACCGCTATTCCATCGTCACCATCATCGGATTCTCTATTCTGCTTCCCTTTTGCCTGCAGCGTTTGTTTCGCAACTCCCGCGGAGCCGCACTGACCGCGCTACTTTTCCTGCTGGTGTGTTTTGCTGGATGGTTTGTTGTCCGCGAGCAAGCAGAAGAAACGACAGATGATGTCAGCACCGGTCTTGCCCATTGGCTGCGAACCACGGACGTTCTGCAATTGCCGATCGTGGTAGCCGATCCCATGACGTACCTGCCGCTCGCCCACAACAGTGCCGGGGAGATCGGCGACTATCTGGTATACATTCCCGACGGCAAAGAGGCCTTGCACTACACCGGCAAGACTAGTGCGGACTACAATCTGGCGGCGTTGCGGGGAATTGCTCCGCTGAATCTGCCAACCTATAGCGCTTTTACCGATGCACATCGACAGTTTCTGGTTCTCTGGCAAGTCTCGAACCTGGATTGGATTGTCCCGAAACTGCGGGACGAGGGAGCGCAAATTCGCCTCTATGATGCCCTCGGGCAGCGTCTGTTGTTCCTGGTTGATCTTCCGCAGACTGCCGCGCCGACTGCAGGCACCGCGGTAAAATAGAGCTGCTAAAGCTGGAGGGAATTGTGGTAAGAGGAATGATTATCGTGGCGTTGTCTAGCGCAGTCGGAGTTCTTCTTCTGCTTCCGCGGACGATGGCTTCAGCACCGCAATCCGCTCCTCCTGCACCCTCAAATCCGATCATCGTCGCGAGTTTTCTCCCGGCGCCGGGCTCGCGCTGGGCTGCGGACTTTCAGAAGTACGTCGTGCCTCACATCTCGGCGGTAATGGTGCGCGTTGACTGGCAGAAGATCGAAAGCACACATGGCACCTATGACTTTGCCCCGCTCGATGAGAAGATCGCACCCTGGGTAAAACAGGGCAAAAAGGTTGCCATTATCGTCGAACTGGTGAGCGATGCCGTGGTGGGGCGCGGCCCCAACACATCCACCCCGGAGTATGTTTTCACAGCCGCATGGGCAGAGAAATGCTGCAAGGCCAAGCAACTCGACACTGCCACCTGCCCCTTTAACTCGAACCCGATTCCCGTGGTTTATGAGAAACCCTTCGTCGCTGCCGCCGAGCCTTTTCTTGCAGCCGTCCTGCAGCATCTGGCCGCAAACCCCGACGTCCTATACGTGCGCGCTGGATACGCCGCAGGTGGCGAGAATGCGCCCGTGTGTCACGGAAAATGGCCCGGTTGGTCCAATCGCAGGTGGCTCAACTACTTCGCGGAGATGAGTAACTTCATCGCCGCTTTACACAGCCCAGTGCGCTTCGTGAATAACGCGAACGGTGTGCTGGGGCAAGAAGTTGCTGACGCCGAGGCTGATCTGCTCCACGCTGCCGGCTTGGGCATCGGGATGCAAGCCTTGCGGGACACCGACAAGACCAACTACGAGCAGGGCAAGCCATGCTCCGACGACTGGTGCGCCTGGACCACGAAGTATTCCAACGATTTCCGCTACCTGCAGCCCGCCGGGAATCAGTCGACGCCATTGGGCTTGACGGTCTATGTCCCCTTTGCTCGCAAGCTCGGAGTCAATGCCCTGGAGATTTTCAACCGTGATCTGTTGCTGGCCTACGACCCAAATTATCCCGGCTACGCGGAGTCCGGCGCCGCATATCGCGCCGCCCTGGCGCTCCCCTAGCCGGCCTTGCCCGGCGGCTGACATTACACGCCTCTAAAAACGGCCTTGCAAATTGGTTTGCTTTTCGGGCGGAACGTAGTATCATTCTGCGGCCTTGAACAATGTCTGTAAGCTGCGAGGTAGAAGCAGCAAAGACAGCAAAACTATAAGGACGTAACTTGACCCGCCAAAACCGAACAGTAAACTTCCGCATCTTCGTCGCCTTGCTTAGCCTTCTACTCGCACTCAACGCTCCCGTTCACGCCCAGTCCAGCGCGCCGGGCCTACGTGGCAATGTTTGGGACGCCAAACAATTTCCCGGCTCCGATATTTGCGCCCAAATCTATGCTGCATGGGAAGCTGCTTTGGCGACTGGAGTCACCAGCGCAACCATTGATGCGCGCGGCATTACGGGGGCTCAAACCTGTTCGGCCAGTCCCTTCCCCAAGAAGGCGACCGGAGAGTTGCTGTTGGGAAACACGCAAATCGCGACCGATGTAACTTGGCAAATTCCCACATTGACCCATGTCGAAGGCCTTGGCGTGGGTGGGTTAGTCGCCTGGACTACGGCCAACACGACCATACGGGCAAGATCCAGTTCGGCGGATCCGGTAATTCAGTTGGGATACAACGCGGTTTCAACGTTCAATGTTCAAGTTAAGAGCCTGACAGTAGACGCCTACGGAATCGCTACTACAGGCATCCTGAACAATAGTTCCCTGGAAGGTTCGACGATCGAGGATGTAAACATCTACAACGCCACAAGCTACGGCCTTCTGCTGGGACAATACGATGCCCACCACAGCGCCGCCGGCAGCGGTCCTTATCGCAACATCAACGTTCAGTACAACACTAAGTGCCCCAGTTGCGGAACCAGCACCACCGGAATTCTGATGCAAAGTAATGTCAGTCAGGCCGGCATGCCTATTCGCGGCGTCGACAACATCACAGTTTCGGGACACGGTACCAAGGGTAAATCTCTCGGCAGTTGCATCACGGTCATCGGCTTCCCGGTCCAAATTACCAACAGTCACGTGGAATACTGCACCACCGGGATTCAGATAGGAGCAGCAGGAAGCGTGAAAACCAGCAATGTGGAAGTTCAAAATGTAGCTCCAGATCCCTTCGACGGCTGGAACATCACAATCACCAATGCCAGTAACATTTTACTCAGCGGCATTGTGGGCTTCGGCAGCAAACTGCTGCAAGATAATGTCACAAATAATGAAATCCAGGGGAACGCAAAAGGCGTGTCGCCCCTCGGTTTCTATCTGCTCGGAGATGGTCCTAATCCAGCCGTGATCTCGACTACTGCCAAAGTATCCGGTGGCCCCCTGAAGTGGGTAGCGCCAGGAGATCTGCAGGTGATTGGAAATCTTTCAAAGTCAACGGGCACGTTCAAGATTGATGATCCAATCGATCCAGCCAATAAATATCTGTACCATTCGTTTGTAGAATCGCCCGATATGATGGACGTCTACAACGGTTCCGTCACCACGGACAAACATGGACTGGCGACCGTTTCTTTGCCGGATTATTTTCAGGCCTTGAATAAGGATTTCCGCTACCAACTCACGGCCATCGGCACATTCGCGCAAGCCACCGTGGCCAAAGAAGTCCAGAATAACCGTTTTACCATCCGCACCAGCAAGCCCGCAGTCAAAGTTTCATGGCAGATCACCGGCGTTCGTCAGGATGCGTATGCCAAGGCGCACAGAATCCAGGTAAATGAAGAAAAATCGCCAAGTGAGCGTGGACACTATTTGCATCCCGAGGTTTTTGATCCAGCCGAACAACCAGACACAGATCAGTCTGCCAACAAATGAGCCGGTTCTTTCCGTAAACACACCCGATCCATCTGAATTGACCGCATGTACTTCCGGGTTTTGCCACCGCCCCAAACTGTGGCAAGATCGCATGGTTTCTTTCGTTGGTTAGCAAGAACTGTCGCCTTCGACCACAGCAAGTGCAAATTCATTTTTAGTTTGAGCTGTCAATTTTCTGCGGAATCTGGGGAGGTGGTCCGTGAAAAAGTTCTTCGTGTGTCTGTGCGCAATCATCCTTCTTGTTTTGCAACCTTTTGTGATTTTTGACTCGTCTCTGCAGGCGACACCCAGCTCCAAGCCTCAGCCTATTCCGAGGCATTTTTTTGGCATGACCACCCATTGGTTCTCACCTTGGCCGGTCATCAACATCGCAGGAGTGCGATTGTGGTCGACCGGCACCCACTGGGCGGACCTTAATCCTCGGGAGGGCGTATACGATTGGTCAACCTTGGACAGCTGGCTCGACGCAGCCCAGCAGAACAATGCAACCGATACCATCCTCACCCTGGCCATGACCCCGCAGTGGGCATCGTCGAATCCACACGATCAGAAATGCCACTATGGACCTGGCCAGTGCGACGCACCCGACGATCTCAATCCCGATGGCACCGGCACCAACCAGCACTGGAGAGATTACATCACCGCGGTCGCAACTCACGCCGCTGGCCGCATCCATTACTGGGAATTGTGGAATGAACCGGTCAACTATTATTACTGGAATGGTACCTTCGCACAGATGGTTCGCCTGGCTAAAGATGCCCGCGAAATTATTCTGAGGATCGATCCCACTTCTTTAATGTTGAGTCCGCCCAATGGCGCTCATCTTCCCTACGGCCAGCACTGGTGGGAGGCCTATGCCGCCCTCGGAGGCTTGAACTACGCCGACGTCATTGCCTTCCACGGTTATATCGCTCTGCCTCCTTACTATTGCGGCAAATATCCTCACGCCGCCGACCTCATCGGCCATGTCGGCGACCTCAGAACCATTCTCGCCAAGTACAACCAGCTTGGTAAGCCCGTCTGGGATACCGAATCCAGCTGGGGAGGTGTGCAGTCCGATTGTTTCACCGACCCTGACCTCCAGGCCGCCTTTCTCGCTCAGTTCTATATGTTTCATTGGAGCCTCAACATCAAACGCTTCTACTGGTTTGCCTACGACGACTACGTTGTGGGGCAGTTGTGGAATCCCAACAACGGCAAACTGGACAAAGCCGGCATCGCCTATCAGTACGTTTACGACTGGTTGGTGGGCGCGACCATGACTCAACCCTGCTCGACTACGGGCAGTGCGATCTGGACCTGCGGATTTCGCGGGCCCAATGGCTATGTGGCCAAGGCTGTATGGGACACGAATGAAACCTGTCACAAGGGAATCTGCCAAACCGTTAACTACGACGTCGATTCCACCTATACGCAGTACCGCAACCTGGACGGGCAGACCATTGCCATTCGGAACAACCAGGTTCCCATTGGGGCTCAACCCGTACTGCTCGAAAATCACAACCGGAACTGACGAGAGTGTAAGAGGGGGTCAATCTGAAAGTCTCCGTCGCCAGAGTTGGCAACGAGGGAAGTGCAGTTAAGATTTGCGGGGCTTTGTCGCGCAGCTATCCTTGCGGCCCGACCGCACTCCCTGGCGTGTAATAGGCTGCGTAGCCGGGACTCACCCGGCGGCCGCTGGGGCTGAAGATCCGGAAATGCGCCACGCCGAGTCTCTGCAATGCGAATTGCAGAGTGGTGGCCAGCACACCTAAACCATAAGTCACGCTTCGCCGAAAGTTGATCGAGGATGCCTCGTCAAAATATTTGGTGGGGCAGGAAACTTCTCCGATGCGGAATCCAAAGTGGACGCATTGCGCCAGCATCTGGTTGTCAAACACGAAGTCATCGGAGTTTTCGAGCAGCGGCAACGTGCTCAGGACCGTACTGCTGAAGGCTCGATAGCCAGTGTGATATTCCGAGAGCTTGATCTTAAGAAAGAAATTCTCGAACGCCGTCAGAAATCGGTTGGCTACATATTTGTAAAGCGGCATCCCACCGCGCAACGCCTGCCCGCCAATAATGCGCGATCCCAGCACCGCGTCATAAACTCCGTACGCCACCATGCTCGCCATCGCGGTCACCAGCAGGGGCGTGTACTGATAATCGGGGTGCAACATGATAATCACGTCGGCGCCCGCAGCCAGGGCCTCACGATAACAGGTCTGCTGGTTGCGTCCGTAGCCATAGTTCTTATCGTGCACGAAAACCTGCAAGCCTAATTCCCTGGCCTTTTCAATGGTGCGGTCGGAGCTGCCATCGTCCACCAGAATGCGGATGTCCGCGATCTCAGGCAACTCGCTGACTGTCGCCTCTAGCGTCTTTTCCGCATTGTAGGCAGGGAACACCACCGCTATCTTCTTGCCATTGATCATTTACGTCTCCCAACGTGGACTTTAGCAATGTGCCGCTTGGCAGGGGGCGGTATTGCGAACCGCCAAGCTATTATACATCGGTTTAGCGCGGCTAAGACCAAGTCTAAGTCCTGTATTGGCAACAGCTCACGTAGCCCCGGACGCCTCGTCCGGAGGACGAGGCGAACCCAATGTTGCCGTTTACCCATCTCTCCTTCGCGGAGCTTCAAACGCCAGAATCTTAAGCTGGTAATCCAGTTCCTGAAACCGGCGGGCGATGGTGTGAAGAACAATGCCCACCACGATCGCCAACAGTCCCGACAAAACAAGTCCAACCGCCAAAACAGCCGAGGGCAGACGCGGAACCAAGCCCGTCTTGATGAACTCCACCACAACCACCGCGCCCGGAATCAAGCCAAGCAGTACGAGAAACAACCCGATCGTTCCGAAAAAAGTCAGCGGTTTATAGTCGCGAAATAAAGTCAGAATCGAGTTCAGAATCACGAACCCGTCCTGCATAATCCGGATTTTCGAAAAGCTTCCCTCCGGCCTGGCTTTAAGATCGACCGGTATTTCCACAATGCGGTATCCATGCGCCAGGGCCTTGATGGTCAGCTCAGTTTCAGTTTCGAAACCGCCCCCGAAAATCGGAATGTTCTTCACGAACTTCCGGCTGAAGGCGCGATATCCCGAAAGGATGTCAGAGAGGGTCACCTTGAAAATGACGTTGATCGTCTTCAGGAAAAATCGGTTCCCCAGCCGGTTCAAAGCTCTGAATTCGCTTTCAGACCGGGTCGTAAGTCGCGAGCCTACCGTCATATCAGCCTCGCCCGCAGCAACAGGGGCGATCAGCTTATGAACTTCGGCCGGAGGATAAGTATCGTCCCCATCGACCATGACGTAAATATCGGCCTCCACGTCGCGGAACATGGCTTGCACCACGTATCCTTTTCCCTGCCTTCGTTCGAAGAAAATGCGCGCCCCTGCCTCCCGGGCAATCTCGACCGTGCGATCCGTGGAATTGTTGTCAAAGACGTAAATGTCCGCCTCCGGCAACTGTTTGCGAAAGTCCCGCACCACCTGTCCGATGGTAAGTTCCTCGTTGTAGCACGGGATTAGAATTGCGACCTTCGGATTCATGAGTTGCGCCTGCATGATTTACAGGACCGCTGAAAGTTTAACAGGTCAAGGAAAAACTCAGAGCATCACCAAAGGCACCACACAAAGACGACGTGCCAACTCAGTAAGCACATTTAGCGGAGGAGGCAGAATTCCTTTACTGGACGTCCTGACGGGGCCCGCCCAGAGTACGCTCTCATTTTCGAAGCATCGGAAACGGATCCGCTACGACTACATCCGGAAGCGTAGGGCAAGTGTGCCAAAGCGGTCGCGGCGTCGTGTTCGAGGTCACACCATGAAGGACAAAGGGGGCCCACCGTTAGCCAAAACTTATCCCACGCGAACCGGCACCGCAGCTTTCGCAACACTGAATCTCTCCAGCACAACCGATGCAAACAGTCCCGCCGAAAGCCAGATCATCCAATCAATCGGCACGCGGTAGCGATGGGCGAAGGGCACGCAGTAATACATCAAGGGATAAACAACGAACACCGTACACCACAGCCGGAACTGAAGCTCTCCCACGCGCTTTCGGATCAAGGTGAAACCCGCGAGCCCGAGCAGCGTGTACGAACTGATGACCATGGTCTCGAAACGATGATTCAGCGGTCCTAACCAGAAAAAGAAAAATCGCTCCACCGACAAGCGCACGAACTCCGCCGGATGATTCCGAATCCAGGTAAGCGCCAGACGAAGCGCCTGGCGGTTGTAGTTTACTTCCCCCATATCCCTGATCAGTGTGGCCTCGGGAACACTTTGCCCGGGGTGCTGGAAATCCTGCTGCGTAATCGGGTCGTCCCCGTTCAACTCCGCCGAAGGATGAACGTGGTCATGGTTCCCGTAGCGCAGCTCGAGCCCCAAATTGTCCCGCATCAGCATCCAGCCGTGCAGCGCGTTATGGTCCCGCAGGATCCAAGGCGTAATAACCAAAAGCGCGACAATAAAAGTAACGCACACATCGCGAAAAACCCGGAAGCTGCGATTGCTCACGAAATCCACAAACAGCAAAGCCACGAGCACGGAAAAGATCGAAAAATTGATGTAGAAGGCGGCGCCCCAGCACAGTCCAAGCAAAGCCGCACCCGCGGCGTCCCGCTGAGGAGAACGGTAACGCTTGAGCATAAGATACAAGAGCAGAGCCAAAGCCATCGCCGCCCAGGTTTCCTCCCATCCCCGAAAAACCTCCGACGACCTCCTAACCGGCACCAAGGCAGAAATAAACCCAGCCGCCAGTCCCCCCGCAAAGGGAAAACCAAAAGCCGAAGCAAAAGTTGGATAGAGCGCGAACAGCAACGAATAACCAAAGATGACCAGCAGGCAGCGCACGAACTGCCCTCGAAAACCAAACCCAAACACCTTGTAAATGCCGGCAAGCAGCACCGGAAAGAACGGCGTACTGTGCGCCGTCGGCCCCGTAGGGATGACATAAGGATCGGCAAATTGCCCCTTCGTGACCAGCGCCTCCGCAATCCGCGGTTCTTCGCCAACCGCGAGAATGTCCCCGCGATAATGCACCAGAAGCGCGAATCGAATGGCGAACGCCAGAAAGAAGATGGCAAAGAAAGTTATAGTCCTGTGCCCCTCAAAATATTGGACAATGCCCCGACCCATCACACTCTCCCCCTATTCCAACCCAACAGACACACTACCTCAGGTGTCCTTATACCATAAGCAACCCCGCCCTAAAGTGTGGGGTACTTGCACTAAGGGTACGTTCCGAAACCCTCAAGCAAACTAGATACTGGCCGAGATGTCTTCCAATCCCCCAAACCGCTCGGCCCTCGCAGTTTTTTACCTGACCGCCGCACTCTTGGCATCAACCATACTTTTCACCGCAGGATGCAGCGGTATTGCCAGCAGTGCAAAAAGTTCTGCACCGCCGAACGTCAACGGCTATCCCACCCCCAACCCAGGCACATCGGGAATGTTCTTCGGCATCAATACCAATTCGCTGGGCGATACTTGGCCGGGATCAATCATTCCGTTAACCAGTTGGCGCAGCCTGGGCTCGCAGGTCAAGTGGGCAGACATCGACACCATGACCAACGGTCAACACCTCTACGATTTCTCGAAGCTGGATCAGTGGCTCAGCCAGGCGAAAGGCAGCAGCACCGACGTCCTGTTTACGGTGTACGCCACTCCCAGTTGGGCCTCGTCGCGCGGCAATTCCTGCACAGGAATTCCGCTCCCGAAGGGATGTTTAGGCCAGCCCAACACGGGCTGCGCTTTTCAGCAGCCGGATGGACCCGGAATCTGCGATCCACCCATCGACCTCGCCTGCGACGGCACCGGAAGCAACCAGACTTTCATCGACTTTGTTACGGCCTTGATCCAACACGCCGGGCCGGGAACCATCAAATATTGGGAAATCTGGAACGAGCCCAACGTGCCCACCGAATGGCACGGCGACGCCGACTGTCCCAACACACCCCATGCCGGCGATCTCATGCTGGCGAGAATGGCGCGTGACCTGAAATCCATAGTCTCAACCGCCGATCCCAAGGCAAAGTTCACCACGCCACCAGTCGGCGGCGCAGGCGATTGGGTAGCCAATTACCTCAACAACACCGACGGCGGCAGCTCCGCCGACATCATCGCCTTTCACGGCTATATCAACAACGGCGGATGCCCGGCGAGTTGTCCCGTGGCAGAAGCGGTCGGCGACGAAATCGATAACCTCGTCGCGGCCTTACCTCCCTCCGACCTGGGAAAACCCATATTCAACACCGAGGGTAGTTGGGGCAGCATGCGCGGGCCGAATAACAGCATCGTCGACTCCATCACCGACCCGGACCAGCAAGCGTCCTTCCTGGCTCGCTACTATCTTATCCAGATGGGGAAGCAGATTGCGAAATTCTACTGGTGGAATTGGAACATTCCCGGCCAAAGTGAGTTCTACGATTCGAACACGAAGTCGCTGAACGCAGCCGGCAACGCGTACGTGCAGCTGGTGCGATGGACAAACGGGGGAACCGCGTCGGTAAGCGCGTGCAACGCAAATGGCACAGTCTGGACCTGTTCCCTGAAGTCTCCCAGCGGCGCCCAGGCGGAAGCAATCTGGGATACATCTCAAACCTGCGACGCAAGCAAGTGCAGCTCCGTAAATGTGGGTGTTCCCTCGCAGTTCAATGCGTTCATGGACCTGGCGGGAAACACGACGAGTTTGGCCGGCGCATCCGCGCCCGTCGGTGTAAAACCGATCTTGCTGGTCACGCAGTAGGCTCCCGGCCTGCGGGGAGGAGACCATTTGCATGAATAGTTAGGGCCGCTAACTTGATTCGCGCAACCTTAATACGGTATGCTCAACCGCGTTATTCATTATTGCAAAGCGCGATGAGAGAGGAACTCACGTAGAGTCAACAGGTTACTGAGGCTCTAATGCGGATACTGAGCTGACGTCCGCAACTATTCCCAGCTGCCAGTGTTTTTGCCTAAGTAGCCATACAAATCTTTACGAGCAGAAACCACATCGACGAAAAGGAGAAATGATACTTATGACGGACTTCACTAAAGTGACCCTCCTGAGCGCAGTCTTGGCGGCGTTTTTATTGCCCGCGACGGCGCAAACTTCCGCGCCTCCCGCGACCAACCCTCCCGCGAACACCGCGACCCCGACGCCAGAGAGTACGCAACGGGTTGACCAGCGCGAAAACAATCAGCAGGAGCGCATTGCTAACGGCGTAAAAGATGGCGAACTTACTCCCAGCGAAGTCAGCAATGTGGAGCACAAAGAGTCGCAGATCAACACCGAAGAGCAGCAGATGAAGAACGCGGACCACGGCCAGCTCACCCCAGCCGATCGCGCCAAGCTGCAGCAGCAACAGAATCAGGCGTCCCAGCAGATTTACAAGGACGCGCACAATGGCACGACGCAAAACTACGGCACAGGAAAAATCGGCCAGCGTGCTGAAAATCAACAGGACCGCATTGGGCAGGGTCTGCAGAGCGGCCAGCTGACGGGAGGAGAAGCCGGCAATCTCGAGAACCAGGAAGCCGCCATCAACCACGAAGCACAGAAAGACCGCGCCGCTAATGGTGGCCAGTTGACCGCCGCGGAAAAGGCGAAGATCCACAAACAGCAGAACCACCTGTCTTCAGAGATCTACAAGGACAAACACAACAACAAAGTCCGCAAGTAGCTTCGAGACGAAAAGCAAGAAAAAAGGCCCCGAACAACGGGGCCTTTCTGCTTTAGGACTGAATTTACTTCTACCTTATTTGGGTGTCGCGACGAACCCAGTGTTCACCGGCGACGTCCCATAGAAGCCTACTAGCTGACCCTTGTCGTTGATGCCGTTGACGATCGTCGTACCAACTCCACTCGGGTCGTCGATGATTTGGAATCCCTTTCCCTTCTGCCACAGGAATCCATGGGTCTGCGCCGCGCTGTCCATAAAATCGCCGACGATCTGGTCTTTATTATTGATGCCCAACGCCTGAGTGAAAGTAGCATCTGGCACATCGAGTGTCATAAACACTCCATCGTTCAGATACCACCCGTGGTTGACGTTCGAGCTGTCGACATAGAATCCGACGACATGTCCCAGGTTGTCGATACCGGTGGCTTGGGCGCCATTGACCGCCTGCGGAATCGTGATCAGTTCGAAGATGCCGCCGAATTCGTCATAAATGTACGGGAAGTCGGGCGTGGTGTTGGTTGCGCTTTGGCTGTAGTAGCCGGCTGCCTGTCCGTGGTCGTTAATGCCGAGCAGTTGGTTGAAAGCAGTCCCGGGATAGTCAACGGTGAAGAAAGCGCCGTTGGAATCGATGAAGCCATGCGTGACGTTGCTTTGATCGATGTAAAAGCCGTCGGTCTTCTTCTTGTTGTTGATGCCGATCACCTGGGTCTGCGCTGAGCCCGGAAAGTTCTCGTTGGTGAAATGATTGGGCAAAATAAGGGTAAAGCCTTTGTTGGTGGAGACCCCATGATACCCAGCGATTTCGCTGGCATTGTTGATGCCAAGCAGCTGAGTGAATTTATCGTGCGGATATTTGACGGATTCGAAGTTGTAATTTGCGGCGTCCTCTGCCAATGCTGAAGTGCACAGAAGTAGCGCCAGGCTGAAGATGAGAGCGAGTCGGTTCATAGTTTTTCTCCTTGGATGATGGTTTTTTTGATTGAGAGCGCATAGCGGGAACGGCTTGCGATCCGGCAAGAACGGGCTGCAGCTTCCTCACACGCTGATAACCGTCGGCTCGCCAAACTGCCTCGCGGTCAAATTCCCGCTCACTTAGTAAGGCGACATTTCCCGCCAGATTCCCTCATCTGGATGAAATTTTTCTTGATTTCTCACCGTTAGATGGTCTCAGAACAAAAAAGGCGGCCGGAGAAACCGGCCGCCTGAGTTCTTGCGCGAGCTAATCAGTTAACAACAAGCGTGAGGTTCAGCGTATGAGCAGTCGTTTTGCCACCATCCGTCGCTGAAACTGTTATCTGATAGGTGCCGACAGGAGTGCCGCCCCCACCCCCACCGCCGCCGCCCCCACCTGAGCTGCCGCCGCCGCATCCAACCAGCGCGAGAATCATCGCCAGCCCAAGGATCAAGAACATGACCCCCAGACGCTTGCGGTTGCGTTTCTTCCACTCTCCAGCTAGCACTAGGCCGAGCATCCCCACTCCCGTGAGACTTGCCCACAGATTCGACCCGCCATGATGCGAATTCACCTCTGGCGCCGCGATCAGTGCGGCAGTTGGGCCGGCAGTATTAATTGTTAGCGGCGCCGGCTTGTACGGAGGAGCCATTGGACTGGGCAAAGCGCACGTGACTCCCGTCGGCAAGGTCGCCGGACAGGCAAAAGTAACGGTGCCGTTATAGCCGTTGCTCGGAGTCAGCGTAACCGTGTAGCTGGCAGCGCTCCCGGGACTCACGGTCATGCTCATTGGGCTGGCGGTAAGGGTGTAATTCGGCGCCACCGACGCCGCAACGACCTGACTCAAGCCCGCAGAGGACTTGCTGGCCGTGAAGTTTGTATCTCCGCTATAAACAGCGGTGATGTTGTGCGTTCCAGCTGTTAAGGTGCTGGTTGCGAACGTCGCCACGCCTTTGGAAAGCGCACCAGATCCGAGAGCCGTTGTTCCTTCGTTGAAGGTGACATTGCCCGTCGGCACGAGAGTATCGCCCGGCACTGTGGAAGTAACCTTTGCGCTAAGAGTGATCGACTGTCCGAGCGTTGAGGGATTCGCCGAAGAAGTTGGCGTGGCGGTTAGACTCGCCGCCTGGCCTACCACCTGGAGCAATACCGCGGAAGTGGTCGGCACGTAATTAGTATCCCCGCTGTATTGCGCGGTAAGGTTGTGCATGCCGATCGCCAACGTGCTGACGCCCAGCGTGGCCGCTCCGGAGCTGATGGTCGCCGGTTGGCCCAATTGGGTCGTCCCATCGAAGAACGTCATGGTGCCCGTCGGAGCCGTGGTCACGCCACGCACCTTGGAGCCGGTAATGGTCGCCGTAAGAGTGATCGACTGGCCAGCACTCGAATGCGGAGCGGACGATTGCAGCGCCGTACTGCTTGCGCTGGTATTGAGTAGAACCCCAACGCCAGAGAAAGACTGCTCGAATCCGCTCGCCACCACATCGAGAACACCGTCGCCATTCACATCGGTCAAGGCAAAGTCCCAAGCCCAGCGGTCGGCCGCGAAGTCGATTGGATCATAGAATGTGCCGTCGCCTTTGCCGTACAGTATGCCCACGGTTCCCTGGAGGGCGTTGGTGTAAACCAAATCCGGATGACCGTCCCGGTTCATGTCGGCAATCTTCACGTAGCCAGGAAGCGGAGGCGGCGCGAACGAAGGATTCTGCGGGCTGCTCGTCAGTAGCGTCGGCGTCTGGAATGTCCCATCGCCATTGCCCAACGCGACTGCGATCCCCTGGACCGAATGGTTCGTGTCTTGAATGGTCACGGCGAGGTCAACCTTGCCATCGCCATTCAGGTCACCTACGGCAGCATCATACGGGTTGAAATAAGTGGTTGCTCCATTAACCAACTGGAAATCGGGTTGGGCCGCGAAGGTGCCATCGCCGTTGCCAAGAAGGATGGCCACAGCGCTGCCCGGCGTGGTGCAATGGCCCGCGCTGCAAATCCCATACAGCGGCACAACCAAGTCGAGATTCTTGCTTGACGTCCTCAAATCAGCGGCGGTAAGTTCCGTTGCGACCGTCGAGAGCGGATAATTCACGACAGGGTTGAAGCCGCCCGCTCCATTGTTGATTAACACGCCTACATCAGCGCTGGTCGGGGCGTTTTGCGGACCGAAGTTGTTGACGAAGGCAAGGTCGGGCTTTCCGTCGCCGTTGAAGTCGGTCGTGACGATCCCCGCGGGATGCGGACTAGCCGCGGTATCCGTGGCATAAGTTGGGCCGACGGTAAATTTGCCCGTACCGTCGCCGTAGAATATCTGAACCACACCGTTGTAGTTGTCGGTGGCCGCAATGTCTAATTTGCCGTCTCCATTAAAGTCCGCGACTGCGACGTATTGCAGGGAGAACTTTTTTGGCGCGGGGAAATAGTTCACGCCCGGCTGCATGCTTCCGTCCGCATTGGAAAGAAACACGGTGATGCCGGTCGTGTTGACGCTATTGAAATTGCCGATCACAAAGTCAGGAATGCCATCGCCATTAAAGTCGCCGGAGGCTAGGCCCACGCCCTCCGCTTCAAAGCCGTTGCTGTGACCTGGCGGGTTTTGCGCGTAGTAGTTGATGCCAGAACGGAAGCTTCCGTCCCCGAATCCTTCGAGACTTGCGAAGTTGGTTTGGTTGTCAGGCAAAACCACTCCGAGCGGGTTGCTGGCACCATTGAAATGCCCAATCAGTGCCGGCATGAGCGGAGAGCCCCCGGTGACGTAGCCTTTCGTCGCCGGATTTACCGTGCCATTGCCGTTGCCGAGAAGAACGTTGATAGCCGCGGAATTTAGATCGGTTACAGCAATATCGCCATTGCCGTCTCCGTTGACGTCAGCTACCGAGACTGCGGATGGCCGGGCGCCAGCGGCGTAGTAAACACCCGTCGCAAACGTACCGGTGCCATTGTTCGTATAAACTGTGATGCTTCCATCCAGGCAGTTGGCGCTAACCAAATCGACTTGAGGAGCGGCTGTCGAGCCTAAGTTGCCACTCCCAAGGAAACAGGAATCGTATACGGGGGTGGTGCCTGGGTTGGTCAGAAGAGCGGGCGCCGCATAGCTGGTACAAGGGCTGGTACCGCTGCTGCAGAGATATTCCACGATCTGGTTATTGGCAGCCGTGCCGCCCGACGCCGCAGCGCCGGCGAAGTCGAGGAAACCATCGCCATTCAAGTCGGCGAAAACTATTGGGTTGCCAGGGACCATGGTGGTATTCCCAGTACCAAAGGCGCTAAGCGCGCCCGTGAACGCGACCGAGGTCGGTGTTCCCAACGATCCGTCGCACGTGCCGTCCCCTTTTCCTAGCAAGGTCCAGATGTTTCCGTTGGGAGTCGCAGCGTCCGCGACAACAACGTCCGGGCAACCGTCTCCGTTAACGTCGGTCACGGTGGCCCACACAAAACCGTTGGTTGTAACCGAAACACCGGCATTGAATGCATGGAACGTTCCATCGCCATTGCTGATCCAGGCTTGAACGTAGGTATGGCCGGGGCTGTCAGCGGGGTGAATCAGCAATATATCGTCCTTCCCGTCCCCATCCAAATCCGCAACGAAAAGCGGATCCTGCTGTACCTCCGTCGTGGCTGTTGGAACTGTGGTGAAGGAACCGCTCCCGTTATTCAGTGCTACGGAAATGCTGTAGTGGGGAGTGAGGGGGGATATGTTCACCAACGTGGCGGCATCCAGGTTCCCATTACCGGTAAAATCCCCCATCACCGCCGGGAAAATTCCGGAAATCGCGCCCTGCGCGGCATTCCGCGGAGGAGTCAAGAAGCCAATGTTGGTCGGCGGTGGATTACTCGGAAGACTCGCATTCTTCATCGCTGCCGACGCTTGCGCGCGCGCGCTGCGTTTGCTGGCTGCAGCGGGATTGCGTTGGCTGTCAAGACCAAAGCAGGACAGAGAGGCAAATACCACGAGAACGAGAAGAGAGGCAATTCGTCTGTTCATAGCTGATTGAAACTCCATTTGAGGTCGGTTTTGTGCTCTTTATTCTGGATATCCTTCGCAGTCCACTTCCATGGGTGGGTCAGCGGCAGGCTTGGCAGATGGGAATCTGCCCAATTCTGCGCAGAGTGTACCCCGGAACTCCTTACCTTTGGAATAGCACTTTCGTTACCTTGCGGTAACCACAATTCCCAAGTCCAGTTTTTATTAGTTTCGAACCCGGCCACAGGGCGCCTGGCAGCGGAAATTCCGTACCGGCGGACCGAATCCACCATCTATAGGTTTATGCACTGTATCATTAAACAGGCGTCTGGCAATCGACAATCTGCTGATCTCGCCGGGCCCTTTCATCTAGTTGAATCTAGCGGGTTTCGCTCTGTAAGATGATGACTTGCCCAGTTTTGCCGTTCAGCTATTTCGAAACCGGGCGAGTGGAAACGGCCGAAGCTGGGTTTATTACCACACGGGAGAGTTCATGAAAAGAGCTGCGAGAAGGCCCGCGACGCGGGCTAAGCTGTTGCTGTTCTGCGGTTTACTTTTCTGCACGGCGGCTGTCCTGGCAAGCTTGAATGGTTGCGGAGGCGGATCCGCGACTACGGGCATGCCCCCGCCGCCACCCAAATCGAAAATTCAACACGTGGTCGTAATCTTCCAGGAAAACCGCTCCACCGATAACCTGTTTCAGGACCCGATCCTGGTTCAAAGAGGAGCAGATCTCCAGAGCTACGGTATAAATTCGTCGGGGCAAAAGATCACGCTCACTCCCACCTCGCTGAAAACCGACTATGACTTGAGCCACGCCCACTCGGCGTTTCTCGATATGTATGACAATGGAAAAATGGATGGCGCAGACAAAATCCCCGGCCAGTGCAACGGCGGTGGTACCGGCTGCCTGCCGCCGAATGTATGGTTCCAATACGTCGATCCGACGGAGGCAGCGCCTTATTACCAATTAGCCGAGAGTTACACCTTTGGCGACCGAATGTTCCAAACCAATCAGGGGCCGAGCTTCCCTGCCCACCAGTTCATTCTTTCCGGCACGTCAGCGCCCAGTCCCGGCAGCGATTTGTTCGCCTCGGAGAACCCCATTCGCAAGACCGGCGACAAGTACAACCCATTTAATTTGGCGGGCTGCATATCTCCTCCAGACGAGAGGGTATACCTGATTGATCCCGGCGGTGTGGAGTCTCATCTGGTTTATCCATGCTTCGATCACCCCACACTGACCGACGAACTCAACGCCAGCGGGATTTCGTGGCGATACTACGCTCCTTTAGCCGGAATCATCTGGAATGCTCCGAATGCGATCCAGCATATGTGTGTGCCCAACGCGCCCCCTCCCAATGGGACCGCGTGCACCGGCCCGGACTGGGTGAACAATGTGGTGCTGAACTACAAGCAGGTTCTGGCCGACATCCAAGCCGGGCAACTGGCGACGGTGAGCTGGGTGATACCGAACGGACTCTCCTCTGATCATCCCGGTGGCAACGATGCCTCTGGCCCGTCGTGGGTCGCGTCAGTCGTGAATACCATCGGCAGCAGCCCGTACTGGGCTGACACCGCGATCTTCATCGCATGGGATGATTGGGGAGGTTGGTATGACCACGTCGCTCCGCCCATCGTGAATTCTTACGAGTACGGTTTCCGGGTGCCGCTGATTGTGGTATCGCCGTATGCCAAAGCCGCCTACGTGTCTCACACCCCTCATCATTTCGGAAGCATTCTGAAATATATCGAAGAGAATTTCGGCCTCACTTCGCTGGGCTATGCCGATGCTAGCGCCGACGATCTGTCGGATTGTTTCGATTACAACCAAACACCACTCACTTTCCAGACCATCATGGCTCCTCTGGACGCGAAACATTTTCTCGAGGACAAACGTCCGCCCACTCCTCCGGACAACGATTGAGAACAATCCGCAAGTGGAAATTGTGAGGTAGGAATTCGGAGTTCGCTCATCCAAGCGTGAAATGAAAGACAAACTCATCAGTCGGCGTAGCGTGCTTATTTTTTGGAGTTTACTGGTCTGCACGGCAGCCATTCTGGCGACGTTAAATGGCTGCGGGGGAAGCTCCAGTTCCACCACAACTCCGCCCCCGTCGCAAAAAATTCAGCACGTGGTTGTCATCTTCCAGGAGAATCGTTCGACCGACAATCTCTTTCACGATGCCAGCCTGATCGCCGAAGGTGCGGACATCGCCAGCCAGGGTTTGAATTCCAAAGGCCAGACGATTCCTCTCGCGCCTCTGCCCATGGTGGTTGACTATGGCCTCGATCACTCCCACACCGCGTTCGTGGAGATGTGCGACCTGGGCGCGGCTGGATGTGCCATGGATGGAGCCGACAAAATCAGGGTTCTGCTTTGCCATCAAGCCGTCTGTCCCCCACCCAATGCGCAATTTGGCTACGTCCAGGCCAGCGACGTAACCCCGTATTTCCGGATGGCCGAAACCTACACCTTCGCCGATCGGATGTTTCAGACCAATCAAGGCCCTAGTTTCCCGGCGCACCAATTCATCATCTCCGGCACTTCGGCCCCGTCCCCGACCAGTAATCTGTTCGCCGCTGAAAATCCTGCTGGAATCCCAACCGCAACCGCAGATACCGGCTGCACAGCTCCCGCCGGCGAAACCGTTGCCATGATTGATCCCGTCGGCGACGAGTCCACGTTGCAGTATCCCTGTTTCGATCATCCCACGCTCACTGACATGCTCGATGCCAAATCCCTGAGCTGGCGTTACTACGCACCGTCCGCGGGAAGCATTTGGACGGGCCCGAACGCCATCCAGCACATACGATTGGGGGCGGATTGGACCAACAACGTTATCCTGCAACAGACCCAGGTGCTGAATGACATCACCGCCGGCCAACTCCCAACAGTGAGTTGGGTGATTCCCAGCGGACAGGCTTCCGATCACTCCAACGAGACCGATGGTACCGGACCCTCGTGGGTAGCCTCGATCGTGAATGCCATCGGCAACAGCCCGTATTGGTCCAACACTGCCATCTTCATCACCTGGGACGATTGGGGAGGCTGGTACGATCACGTCGCCCCGACCATCAAGAATTCATATGAGTACGGCTTCCGCGTCCCCATGATCGTGGTCTCACCCTACGCCAAAGCCGCCTACATCTCCCATGTTCCCCACGATTTCGGAAGCATCTTGAAATATGTCGAAGAAAATTTTGGCCTGAGCTCACTCGGCTACGCCGACGCCGACGCCGACAATCTGTCCGATTGTTTCGACTACAACCAAACCCCACTCACGTTTCACACCATCAGCGCGCCTCTCGGTGCAAGCCATTTCCTGCATGACAAAACACCCCCCACCGATCCCGACGATGACTGATCGGATCAATGTACCCGGTGCACCGTATGGAATTGCCTTTGATGTCGCGCTGGGCGATGGTTCCGACATTCTTACCCCACTCTTTTGGTTGATCGATGGTTTCCGCCCAGCATAGTTTATGATGTAAGACAATGAGATTTGCTGGCCCACCTTTTCCCGGGCCGGAAGAGGTTCATCTATGCCAAAGGTCCTACTAAAGCGGGTTGCCGTCTCCACGGCATTGTTGATGATTCTGCTGTCGGCAGCAGTCGCACGTGACAAAAGAACTAAAAAGCCGGGTGAAGACACCGTCTACGGCACGGTCACGTGCACGGTGCCACTTCCTCCGACTGCCCCAGGCGCCGCACCGGCTCCTCCCGACTCCGTACAGCAGTGTCTGGCTCGGAAGGGATTAATTGTGATCGCTCCGGACGGCAGTAAGAACGGACTCACAGTCGACAATCCCGACGCGGTGAAGGGATATGAAGGGCATCACGTTTCGGTCAGTGGTTACACGAAAGGTGAGGCGTTTTATATCGTGAGCGTGAGAGTCATTTGATTCTACCTTCGCAGTTCTGACCGCACTCGAAGTTTCTCAATTTGGAACCACGTTATCTTGAAGCATCCTCACCGGTCGCTTTTCATTGTGTCGCCCCGTTCTTCGTGGTAGCCTAGCTCGCATGTTTTCCCGCAGTCGATTGCTACGCCACGGCCATCGTGTCTTCGTTCTGGCTTTCTTCTTCGTCCTCCTGGTGGCTGGCTTCGCCTGCGCCGATTCCCAGGTGACCATGAAGTTTCTCGGTCACGGCGGCAGCAATAAGAATCCGGTTTACCCGTGGTATTTTCAAGTCGATGGCGCACCCACAACGCTGATCTGCGATACCCTCAACAACCTCAACGTTAAAGGTGAAACCTGGCAGGCCAACGTAACCAACATTCTCAACGGCCCAACCGAGGGATTGTTCAAAGGCAACACTCTGATCGACTACAAGGCCGCCGCCGTTATTTTCAGCGACGTTTTATTCCATGGCGCCAACTTCAGCGATGCCAACTGGGCAATCTGGGCACTGTTCACGCCCAGCGCGAAGAATAGCAAATATTTCAACGCCGACGCCTTGGCCCTTTACAACGCGGCCCTGACAATCGCAGCGAAACTGCCCCAGAGCTTCTTTGCTAATTACGTGATTTACACCCCGATCCCCGGTACGCAGTCCTGCCCCAAGTGCGGGCTGCCGCAGGAATTCATCGGTTACAATCCGGTTCCTGAGCCCGGAACTCTCCTGTTGTTTGGAACGGGGCTACTGGCGTTGGCAGGAGCAATTCGAAAGAAGCTGGTTGGTTCCTAACGCATTCTGTGCTATCCAAGCAGGCATTTCCGCTTATCCCTTCAGCGTAGTCTCTCGACAGCCGGGCTCGGGACAGACATACCTCAGGACATTTCGCTGCCGGTCCAGACTGGAGATAAACATGGGTCGACCGTGCTTTTCGCAGCAGGGTTGGTCAGGGGAAACAACAGGTGGCTCGTCTCTTCTCGGGGTCACGTAGCCCAAAGACTCGCTGAAGCAACGCTGACAAAACTTGTCGGTACAGCGAAAAAACTCGACTGAATAGTTGACGCTGAACGGAGCCAGCAGAAACTCCATGGTTCGATAATGCTTATCGCACAATGGCAGGATATCGCTCCTCATGGGGGGAGTCTAGCATCGCCAGCAAAACAAAACCGGCAGCCGCAGCCGCCGGTGGAGGTTCCTCTTGTGAGGACAATCTTGTGATGACGGGGCGCTCGCCCGTCCACGCTGTAAAGGACTAGTTGCTATCGTCCCGCCGCTTCAAAGTAGGATGATCATCGTCGCTGCTGGTCGTCCCATCCTTGCCGGTATTGCTGGTCGACGAAGCCCGCCGCAAACTTGGCTTACTGCTGTCCTTGTTATCGATCACCTTGCGCCGGTTCTCGAGCGAAGCCAACCGCGACTTGACATCGTCGAATTCCGATGTCGTCACCGTGTATTCCGCCCGCGCGGGCAGGATCTTCTCAATCTCGTTCTGGGACGCAGTAATGCGATCCGGCGTCTGCGGATGCGACGCGAAAGTCTTGGCTAGCGTTCCTGGCTTCTTCTTTTCCATGGCCTGAAGTTTCTCGAAGAAGGCAACAAAAGATTGCGGGTCGTATCCCGCCTTGTACATATATTGCAAGCCCAGATAGTCCGCTTCGGCCTCAAACCCGCGCTGGAAGCTCAGAAATGTTATGGGCAAAGCCAGGCCAGCAGCCTCATACGCCGCATAACCAATTCCCCCGCCGACGAAAATCAGCGGGATGGTGGCGAAGTTGGCATATTGGGCTCGGGTCATTTGGCGGGTGGCATGGCGGGCGCAGACATGCGCGATTTCGTGTGCCATCACCCCAGCCAGTTCCGCTTCTCCGTCGGCCGCAAGGATCGTCGCCGAGTCTACGTAAACGAAGCCGCCGGGCAGCGACATCGCATTAACCACATCCGAATCGATAATCTTAAAAACAAACGGAACCTGCGCGTCCGAGTTGCGAACCAGGTTCTGTCCCAACCGATTCACGTATTCCGTGACAACCGGGTCAGAGACGAACTTCGAACTGGAATCGACCATCATGGAATATTGTTTTCCCATCTTGATGTCGCTCTCGATCGAATACCAGTTTCCGAGGCCGCGTCCGCCCATTTTGCGATTGCCGATTGCGTCCACGTCATTCTTGCCGCCATCGTGTTTTACTTTGTCGGGGTCGGCAGGCTGAATCGGAGCACTTTGCGTGCCCTGGGTGGTGGAATCGCTGGAACTGCTCTGTGGAGGCGCGCCCCCTGAAACTCCAGGGTCGCCGGGAGGAAGGGTGCCAGGAGTTGGTTGGCTACCAGGAACACCAGTCTGAGCGAAACTCGCTAAGGTCAGACTGCCCAAGGTGAATAACGCAACCGTTAATAGCAAGAGCCGGAACTTCATAGCCAAACTCCATTTTCCCGCACGGGCGGGTTTCTTTCGATTATACCCCTCGAGACGGTACAAGTTTCGTGAAAATCCCTAAGAAGTTCGACGCAGATTCGGCCCAGAAGGTTATCCGACCCCCACATGCCCCACGTACAACGCCGCTCGGCTGCCCGGAAGCCTCGTCCGGGCAGCCGAGCGAAGTGAGGATGAATCCCTGAGTTTCCGAGGAAGTGGCAGGACTCGCCGGTCCCCTCTGAAAATCCCCGCCAAACAACCCGTTTCCCGCCCAGGGTGGCCGCATAGCTCTCATTACGGTTTTTCGAGTTCGAGAGCGACTCGCCTAAGGCACAACGTACCTTAGGCGAGCCACAACTCACTGACGCTATTGGACCGTAATGTTGAGAGGCACTTTGTGGATCACCGAATGGTTTGGCGCAGGCCCGACGTCCTGGACTATCAGTTGGTGCGAGCCGGCTTGCAGTGTGAAGGTTTGATTAATGAAGGCGCTGCTGCTTGCATATCCCTCGGGCGAATTTCCGAGCTTCGTCGAGGTGCCATTGAATACGTCCCAGACTTCCATGTGATCGACTTGCTGGGTCGAGTTCACTTGTTCGTATGAGTAGGCATTCACAAGGACATTCGTCCCTTGGGTCGAATTATTCGCTGGAGAATTAACGTATACGTTGTTCTGGGCGACGATCGTAATCGGAATTGTCGTGCTGTGGATCACACCTGAAGTGGAGACATCCTCGACCGTGAGTTGATGCGATCCCGGCGTCAACATGGAAAACGGGGAACCGGAGTAATTTGTATACCATTGGCTGATCGTCGAGCCTTTGGGTGAATCGCCGACTTTCTTGCCATCACACCACACCTCGAGATGGTCGATGTCCGCCGTGGCTTCGACCCCATAGGCCTCAACAGGAAAAAGTACAGCCTGATTGGAATTGCTTGCCGGCGCAGTTACGAATATGCCGTCGCTGGCCGATACCGTGTAATTGGTAACCAGCTTGTGGAGAATTGGATTGCCCGACCCCGGCCCTATGTCTTGAATTGTCATCTGATGGGCTCCGTTGCCGGTTACGTTGAACACCTGGTTGATGTTATCGGCGAAGACGTTTCCCAATTTCGTACCGTTATCCCAGACTTCCATGCGAACGATCGACGAGCCTAGCTCGCGTGCGGCAGCGTTCACCAGCACTGCCGGTCCTTGGACGGAATTGTTTGCGGGCGAATTGATCACCACACTGCCGGCGCTGGAGGGAAAAAAGTCAGCCATATCCGCGGCGCTGGCCGAGTTTCCCGGGTAGGTGGTAATCCCGAGTGAATCCAGCATGGTCCGCAAAGTGTTTTCATGCTTGTAAGAAAAATCAGAAACATAACCCTGCTTCACATTGGGTCCTATGAAAGCAGTGAACACGTTCCCGGCCCCGTCACCATTGCCGTTATCAAAAGTAACGATCAATAACCCGCTGCCGCCAGGTTGGAAATCAGACAGAGTCAGCAGGTCGGTGTAGATACCGGTTGCGTCGAGGTTAAATTTCAAGAAGTTGTCGGCAGCTCCGACCGTACCATCATGAGCATCCGACAGGCCGTCCGGCGCTATGATCGCGTAACGGGGCAGCGTTCCGTTGGCTACGTCGATATAAAACTGCTCGAAATCGACAAGTTCGCCCTGTGCCCCAAGCACATTACTCAGTGCCTCCGCGTACCACGTAACTGCATTGTGACGCCGGTAATAGTGGGTTACACCTTGTGGGCTGTTATCGGGTGCTGTAATGTAACCTCCTGCGTTTTGATACGTCTCGGCATACACTTTCCAGGTAAGCGGCTGATCGTCGGCCAACTGAAAGATGTTGGGATTGGGCAGTGGCTGCGCGCAGTCGTTTCCATTGCAGTTGTAAGGACTGAAATTAAACAGGCTTCCGCCGGAAAGCATCAAATAATCCAGCAACGATCCGCTGGCGTCTGTGTTGTAACAGCCCTGGCCGGAATATCCTCCTTTAGTTTCCGCCTCACCGACCAGCCACGGCATGCCACTAGGAAAGACATTTCCGAAGGAGGTGTTTTCTTCGATCACCAGGATCACATGTTGGGCAAGCGGCACGGTTCCGCCACTTGGTGTAGAACAGCTCGCCGACGCAGGCAGCGAAGCAGACAGCAGAAATACAATCGACAAAGATAGAAGAATTCTATCCACTGATATCGGAAAGGAGAAGGCTTTCATAGAAATTTCCTCGTTTAATAGCTAGGCAATGCGCTGCACCGCGGAATAACTGATTAGATGAGCGCACGCAGACTGGTGCCTCCGCTTCAGAGGGGTATTCCACACCCCAGAGAGCTGCTTAGCTCCGAATTCTGCAGCGCAGAATACGGCGCGTTCAGGATTTGCAACGTCGTGGGCGACTCCAAACGAAGACATCAGGGAGGGAAGCCGGATTGGCGGTCTACCCGTACGTGCGAGACGTACATTGCCAAAAACTTTTCCGGTCTACAATCAGGTCAGTTCTGTATCCAAAACTCTTAAATACCGGATCACGCAGAATTGTCCAAATTTTGGACGCATCTTTTTGTCTTTCCGATCACACGACGTTGTCTCTCCCTTGCTGGGAGAGATGAGACTAGATTTCATTCTGAATAACGGAAGCTGACTTGGCCTTCGAATCGAGTGGATATTTAAGAGCTGAATCACTTTTCAGCGGTGACCACACCTACCAGGGAATCCGCACAGCCGTAGTAGAGAAACCATCGGTCGTGGAAGTACACCAGGCCTTCAGCAAATGTCGTTCCCGCTGCATATTGCCCCGTCTTTTCGTACGGCAGCATCGGCTTCAGCGCAGGATGTTCTGTCTGCGCGAGCAGCCGCGCAGGATCGCTCCGGTCGAAAAGTGCCTCTCCAGCTGCATATGCATTGGGACCTAAGTCGGGATCGCCATTTTTGACCGCGTTCTTGCCGTTGTAAAGCACGACGATTCCCGCCGACGTCAGAATCGGCGGCGGCCCGGTCTCCGGGAACGTACTGTCGAAGTGCCCGGAACGCGGGCGCAACACTTCGATGGGCGCGCCCTTCGCGTCCTCCACTGGATTCCAGTGGATGAGGTCACTCGATGTAGCCAGGTGAATGGCGCCTTCGCCCCAATACATCCAGTATCGTCCGTTGATTTTCACGGCACTCAGGCGTCCGTTGTTGGTCTGTGTGACAATCCCCGCCGACTTGTACTTCAACTCCGCATACTTGCCGCCAGCGGCGATTGCAAAGGCTGGCCCACCCTTTGTCCAATGGGTCAGATCCCGAGAGGTCGCAATACCCACCGAATAACTCGTGCGGTTCCACTGCGTATAGGTGAGGACATAGGTCCCGTCTTCCGCCTCGACAATGCGCGGATCTTCCACCCCGCCCGGCCACTCCCGATCCTTCTGCGCATCCTCCTCCGGATAAAATACCGGATCAGCGCGTCGGGCAAAGGAAATACCGTCCGTGCTCTCAGCCAGACCGAGCCGCGAAGTGTGCCCTCCGATCTCCATCGCCCCGGAATCGTCCTCGGCTCGATAAAGCACATACACCTTTCCATCCCGCACGATTGCCGCGGGATTAAATGTGTGCAGCGCTTCCCAGTGCACCGGCTTCTTCAATATAGGATCGAGAAAGGTTGACTCCGGCTGCGGAGCGATAACCGGATTGCCGGTCGCCGGCCGCGTGAACGGACCGATCTCCCATTTCGCCGCGTCCTGCGCCTGCAGAGCGGAAGCCCAGAACAGAGCCGCTAGCCAGAACTTTCTTAGCCAATTCATGCGGCCAGTATATTCGCAAGCCCTCCAATCTCCTCCAGGATGCCGGACACCGCATAGCTCACGTAGGGACGGGCGCCCTCGGCCCGTCCGGGCGGAGCAAAGCTCGCAGCGATTTTGGCGTGGGCCAAGCCCTCCCCGCAGCCGACGACCCAGACGCAGGCTGCCGGACAACCGCATAGCTCATGTGGGGACGGGCCAGGCATTACGGCCTTACTGCCCGTACAAATGCCAACCCTGCATAAGGAAAAGGTTAATATCGGCCCACTACTCAAACACTCGTGCCGTCTGCATCCTCGCCTCCCACCCTTTCGCAGAGAACGCAAAAGAGTGGGGCACCCTCATTATATATGTGATTTGGATCGCATTTCTAAAGGGTGGGCCACCCGCCACTCCATAAGGAAAGGCTAATATCGGCCCACTACTCAAACAATCGTGCCGTCTGCATCCTCGCCTCCCGACCCTTTCGCAAAGAACGCGAAAGAGTGGGGCACCCTAATCCTCCAGGTGATTTAGAGTTGCACTTTTAATGGGTGGGCCGTCCGCGACGCGTCAATTTACGGAGGTAATTGCATCCTGCTGCGGAGATGCGCGACTAGCGGAAACACTGAGGGGAGTGGCAGCCGCAGTTAACCGTCTTTTAGGGAGTGATCATGAAAACTACCCCGCAAGTATAGGACGTGAAACACTTGGCTCCGCCTTGCCAAGCAGTGCCATAGAGGTTCCCGGAACTATCCATCGTCAAGCCCGCGACCGGAAACGCCCCGTCCGCCCCGCCGGTGAAGCTATGCAGCACCGTCTCCTTGCCGGTAGGATCAAGCTTAAAAATGACCCCACAGGCGTCTCCGTTGCAGTTCCGGTAAGAGCCACCAAAGATAGTGTTACCGTAGATGTTCCCCGCCGAGTCCCTCGCCAGCGGACCTCCGACAGGCCTTTCTCCGTCAGCGCAGTTTTCGAGCGAGCAGAAGCTGTAAACGACCGTCTCTATCCAGTTTCCGCCCGACTGAGAAGAAAGTTGAAATACCGTGCCGCATCCGCCGTCGCAAACGGCGCTGCTGCCGCCATTCGCAGTTGCTCCGTAAAGATTCCCCTGGGAATCCAACAGCAGCACGGAGTCAGGGTCCCCCCCGTCAGATGGGTATCCAGCGAAACTATGCAGCAAGGTTTCTTTGCCGGAGGTGTCCAGCTTGTATACTGCTCCCGCGCCGTAGGCCCCGCCAGCGGCGGTCACGCCATACAGGTTCCCCGCCGCGTCCCGGATCACGCCGTCATACGAGAACGCTCCATCTCCTCCGCCCTCCGGCGGCCCCGCAAGGCTATGCAGTATAGTTTCCTTGCCGTTGGTATCCAGCTTAAACACTGCGCCAAGGCCATTAGCGCCCCCAATGTAGGGGGTGCCATAAAGATTGCCCCCTGCGTCCTTGACCAAAAGCGCTTGAGGATTGTAGCCGTCCGGCGTTCCTTTGAACTTATACAGCACCGTTCCCTTCCCGGCCTTATCCACCTTGAAAACCGTCCCACAGCCACCGCCTTGAACGCCACCACAGGTTTTCATGGCCTTGCCGCCGTTCTCCGTAGTGCCGTAGAGATTTCCGCTCGCATCGCGCAACAGACCTGCCGTTGGGTCAATCTCGTTTGTTCCCTTCAAGCTGTACAGCCAGACTTCTTTCCCCTGCTTGTTCATTTTGAACGCCGTGCCACAGCCGTACCCGTCGCATCCTCCGGTCCCGCCGCCGCTGGTCGTACCGTAGAGGTTTCCTGCCGAGTCCCGGACCAAGCTGCCGGTAGGAAAGGATCCGTCTGTCCCCTTGAACGTATCCAGCACCTTGAACTTCTGCGCCTGTGCCCGAGTCGGAACAATTTATGACGCAAGCAAGAGCGTTATGAAGAACGCGAAAATTGATCTCGCGGTGGAGTAGGGTTTCTTTGATCGCATGACTCGTTACCTCTATTTCAAGCGGTGGGCCGGGGAGGAAGGGGAGCAGTTCAGGCCACATTCTGCGGGCAAAGTATAGCATGGGGTCCGGCCAAAAACGGCCTTCCCAAAACGGGAAAGCCCCCGCACTTTCCCCCTTTTTCGGTTGACTTCAAGCAGACTTCCAGATAATCCTGCAACTGTATATTCAGCTTGAAGATAATACAAAGCACCGCTAACTCCTTTGTCCGGAATATTTTGCATATAAGTCCTTATTCCTCAAAGATCTTGGTGGTAGTCCGGCCCTAATTCCATGATTCCAAAAGATCAGGGGGGAGGGGGGCCCCCGGCTAACTGAAAAGTAAACAGCGCCGCAGGCAAACTTTATTTTAGGGACCCGAATTCGAGGAAACCAACACCCACTTTGGAGAGCGCGTAGTCTTCATCCGCGACGGACATGCCAATCAATCGTAATATTCCAGCCCCAAATGCGTAATCAACTCCTCACCCCGCAGATGCCGCAGCGTATTCTTCAACTTCATCAACTGGATGAACAGATCATGCTCGGGATAAAGCCCCGGCGCCGTCATTGGAGACTTGAAATAAAAACTCAACCACTCCTGAATGCCCAGCCCGCGAAGCTCCGCGCTGCGCTGCGCCAAATCCATGAACAACACCAGATCAAGCACAATGGGCGCCGCCAAAATAGAATCGCGGCAGAGAAAATCCACCTTGATCTGCATCGGGTAACCGAGCCAACCGAAAATGTCGATGTTGTCCCAGCCCTCTTTGTTGTCGCCGCGCGGAGGGTAATAGTTGATGCGAACCTTGTGAGTGAAATTGCCGTAAAGTTCGGGATAAAGCTCGGGCTGCAGAATGTGCTCGAGGACCGACAACTTGGATTCTTCCTTGGTCTTGAACGATCCGGGATCTTCGAGCACTTCGCCGTCGCGGTTGCCGAGAATGTTGGTCGAAAACCATCCGTTGAGACCGATCATGCGGGCCTTGAAGCCGGGGGCCAGGATGGTTTTGATCAACGTCTGTCCCGTCTTGAAATCTTTGCCACAGATCGGAGCTTCGTTTTTTCTCGAGAGCTCGTGCATTACCGGAAGGTCGACGGTCAGGTTCGGCGCGCCGTTGGCGAAGGGAACGCTCTCCATCAGCGAAGCGTAGGCATAGATCATGGATGGCGCGATGTTCTCGTCATTCTGCGTCAGGGCTTTCTCGAATGCTTTCAGCGATTGATGCGCCGCGGTGGGCTCGATGTAACTTTCCGTGGAACCGCACCAGATGGTAATCAATCGGGTGGCTCCGGAAGTCTTCCTGAAATCGCGAATGTCGGCACGCAGCTGTTCGGCAAGATCCATTTTGTTCTTGCCCTTTTTGATGTTGGGGCCGTCAATTAACTTGACGTAATTGTGATCGAACACAGCTTTGCGTGGCTTGATGGAGCCAAGAAAAGGCTTCACCTGCTCGAGCAACTCGCGGTCAAGAACTCCAGCCTTCTTGGCGGCGGTGTGCATGTCGTCTTCGAAAATATCCCAGCCGGTGAAGACGAGATCGTCGAGCCCGGCCAAGGGGACGAACTCTTTAATTTTGGGCGACCGTGCGTCGGTGCGCTTGCCCAGGCGAACGGTTCCCATCTGGGTTAGCGAACCGATGGGTTTGGCGATTCCCTTGCGAACGGCTTCAACCCCGGCGACGAATGTCGTCGCGACTGCGCCCATGCCGGGGATCATTACCCCAAGCTTACCTTTGGGCGATTGAATCTCGCCGCCGTTTTGTTTTCTGTTTTGACTTTTTGCGGACTTCAGCCGAGTCGCCATCTGGTGGAGGCTTCCTTATGAGAATTCCTGATGAAAGGTAACCAGTTATGTTCTCGTATAGAGGCGGGATTTGCAACCTCGCGCGGTCGAATGCGGAGAGACACGGTTCAACGGCAAATCCTCGCATCCAGTGGGAACCCCACGGCGCTTTGCTCCGCCTGGACCACCCAGACCCCGCCCTTCGGCCTTGGTTTACTTTCCTTCCAAGTCCACGGTCTTCACCGGCAGGTCCCAGTGGGCCGCGAGGATCTCGAAACGCTGTTGCTCTTCGCGCTCGTAGGTTTCCTTGTCGGGGAATAATTGCTTCTTGAGCGCGTCTTCATCGAAGGGCTCGTTCGCTACAGTGGCGTTCTTGAACACGATGGTTACCCGATAATCCCAGCGGCCGTCTTCGGTAGTGTGGTAGCGGGGTTGGTCCATCCAGACTTTGAGCATGCGCCCCATTTCGACTTCTTTCTTCAGCAATGGGTAGTGATTCTTTTTGAACAGGCGCAGGAATTCGTCCGCGTGTCCCCATTTTGTTTTGTAGTAGTACTCGACGACGAAAGGTTGGCCCGGTGCGGTGGCCGTGTTCTGGGAGAAACCGAAGCTTGTTCCCAGGAACAATGCGATTAAGGCGAGAACGAAGTTCTTCATGATGTCTCTCCGCTGTTCTGATGACGATCCTGGTGACGATCTGCGGGCGAGACGCCCGCAGAATAGCCGGCAAAGCCTGCCTCGATCGAAGTGCCGACGCTACAAATACTACTCTGTGGCGCTAATTCGGTTTTGCCAGTGCGACCATGCGAACCAGACTATCGCCGCTGCCAGGGCGACGCCGATCACCGCATCAAACTGGTGGAAGTACTTGCCTAATCCGCGCCAGTTTTCTCCTAGCTTCATGCCCAGCCAGGCCAGTACGAAGCACCAGGGCCAGGAACCGAGAAAGGTGTAGAGATGAAATCGTCCGCGGGGCATGCGGGCTACCCCCGCGGGTAAGGCGATGAAGGTTCGGATTACCGGGAGTAGCCTTCCGATGAAGACGGCCAGGTATCCCCAGCGGGCGAAAAATCGGTCGGCCCAGTCCAGTTCGCGGCGGCCCATCAGGATCCAGCGCCCGTACTTTTCTACGAGCGGGCGGCCGCCGTAGCATCCGATCTCGTAGGCGACGAGCGATCCCACATTGCAGCCGATAGCTCCGGCGGTGGCGACCCAGAACAGGTTCATTGTGCCCTCGTACACCAAGTAGCCGGCGAAGGGCATAATCAGCTCGGACGGCAATGGGATGCAGGCGGATTCAATCGCCATGAGGATGGTCAGGCCCCCGTAGCCGGTCGCAGCGATTACGGACTTGATGAAGACAAAAAGAATGGCGAGGATTTTCTCAGTCATGGAAGAGATTGTAGAGACGAAGCTTGCTACGGCTCGGTTCACGGCGAGACGTTGCCAGCAACGTCTCTACACAACGGACAGTTAAAATGATCCTTCCTGAGTAAAGGTGAATCCGGGCAGGGATGCGCCTTGTGCGCCTTTCGCCACTTTCACGCGCACGGTGGGGGCGTCGGGGGCGGTTACCTCAGCCGGGCGGAGCACAGCGTACTGCGAGAACACTTCGCTGTAGACCTTGGTAACCAAGTAGTCTTGTCCGTCGTCATCCTTGCGCCAAACTTGCCCGAGTTGGATGGATTTCACGGCCACAGGTATTTCCTGAACTTACAGGATCACTTCCAGAGTACCTAGCGGGTGCATCGTCGTCAATTGGACGGCTGGTCTTGAGGATTACGAAAGGCTCGGATTAAATCTTCTGGGCTTGTCCTCCGTTGGCGATTGCTTCTGCTAACATTTATGCTCGATTCCTAAGTCCGAAGGAAAGCTACATGGCACGGGGCATCGTTACTCGCCAACCGGCAAAAACCGGGCGTCACGAGGGAGCGCGGATCGAGCGCTTACCTCAGAAAACTGACGGGCTTCGTCCGGTCCGGCCGCATCAGAAACCCGGTGCCATACAGGCTAAGAAGAAAACCACGTTAAAGCGAAGCGCGAAGGGCTACGATCCTCTCGCGCCTGAGCGCATCGCTGAGATCCTGAAGCGGCTTGACCAGCTTTATCCTGACGTGACCTGTGCGCTGACTCACAAGGATGCGTGGGAGTTGTTGGTCGCGACTATCTTGTCGGCGCAATCGACGGATGCGAACGTCAACCGGGTCACGCCGGAATTGTTTCGCAAGTACCCGACGGTCGCGGACTTCGCCGCGCTGACAGCCGAGCAATTGGAACCCGACATCCGCTCGACCGGGTTTTTTCGCAACAAGTCAAAGGCGGTTGTGGGCGCGGCGAAGTTGCTCGTGAGCGAGTTCGGCGGACAGGTTCCCGAGGACATGGCCCATCTTCTTACTCTGCCCGGAGTGGCGCGGAAAACGGCTAATGTCGTGCTTGGAACGTGGTTCAAAAAGGCGGACGGCCTGGTCGTAGATACTCACGTCACCCGCATCTCGCGCCGACTTGAACTTACCAAAAATACGGATGCTCCCAAGATCGAGCAGGATCTCATGAAAGTGATTCCGCCGGAGAAGTGGATCCTGTTCGCGCACCAACTCATCTGGCATGGACGGAAGCTATGCATCGCGCGGCGGCCCAGATGCGTGGACTGTGCGCTGGAGAATATTTGTCACGCTGGCGATAAGACGTGGAGCACGGTCGAGATCCATAAGAACGCGAAGCTTTAACCGTCGGGCGATGTCAGAGTTCCCTGCTTTCCCTTCCTAGACATATTGAAGACGGCGCTCTGCTAAACTTTTTATTCCCCGTAGCGCCGGCATTTTGCCAGCTGCCCCGAGGGCATTCTGCCCTCAGCGATGCAGGCATGGGATGCCAGCACGACAGCCGCCGGAATGGCGGCGCTACCAAGGACTTGCATGCGCGCTTTTATCTCGTTTGCTATTGTCGTAGTCATGAGTTCTTTCGCTGCCACCCAGACCCTGCCCGTGCCGCAGGCCATTACCGATCCCAAGCAGATTGCCAGCAAGCCTAACGCTCAGGTGGAACAGAACCAGCAGAGTCTCTCCATTGAGAAGCTCTACATGACGCGGCAGGTAGGACGTTCCTCGTGGTCGTCCGACGGCAAGACGATCGTGTTTGTCAGCAACATTAGCGGCCGCAACAATCTCTGGCTGGTACCGGCTGAGGGTGGCTGGCCGATGCAGCTCACGGTCAGCGATCAGCGGCAGACGGCGCCGGCGTGGTCGCCAGACGGCAAATGGATCGCCTTCATGTCTGATTACGACGGCGACGAGCAGTGGGACATTTTCATCGTTTCGCCGAAGACTGGGCAAGTGGTGAACCTGACTCACACCCGCGAGATCTCGGAGGAGTACCCGCGATGGTCCGCGGATGGCCGCTATCTGGCGTACATGGTGAAGCCGAAAACGTCATCGGTGTATGAGATTGATGTTTACGACATGCTGATGCGGGATGTGAAACACATCACCAGCGGAACACCGGCTGACAAGTTGAATGACAATCCAATCTGGTCGCGCGACGGCAAATGGATCGCTTACACGCAGGACCAGGCCAAAGGTACGGACTCGAATATCTTCGTGGCGGAAGTCGCCAACGGCCAGCGCACCCTGCTGACTCCGCATGCGGGGGAACAGATTTATCGCGCTAATGATTTCTCTCCGGATGGCAAGAAACTGCTGGTCACTTCGAACGCCGCGAACGGCTACGAAAATGTTGGGTTGCTGGACATTGCGACAAAAAAGATTTCGTGGCTCACCAAAGACAAGTGGGAGGTGAATGGAGGCAACTTTTCGCCTGACGGAAAGCGAGTGGCCTGGACCGCGAATGTCGAGGGCAATACCGATATCTACCTGCACGACCTCGTCACCAGCAAGACGGGAGCGTTGCCGCTGCCCAAAGGAGTGAATCAGCTTGCCGGCGAACATTCCGCATTCAGCAAAGATGGATCACGCCTGCTCTACAACCACAACGGGGCAAGCGCGCCGGGAGATCTTTGGGTTTACCAACTCGCAACCAGTAAGTTTCATCAAGTCACGCAATCGCTGGTCGCGGGCGTGCACTCAGAAGATATGGTCGAGCCGCTTCTGGTGCACTATCCAAGTCGCGATGGCAAATGGACCATTTCTGCGTTCGTGTACGTCCCCTTCAACATGGTTCGCAATGGGCAGAATGCGGCGATTGTTTATGTGCACGGCGGGCCTACTTCGCAGACGGTGAACTCGTTCAATCGCTTTATCCAGCACATGGTCAACCAGGGATATATGGTAATCGCGCCGAATTATCGCGGCTCCACTGGCTACGGGAAGGAATTTCAGCAGGCGAATCTGTTTGACATGGGCGGCGGTGATTTGCAGGACGTGCTGGCAGCGGCGGATTTTATCAAACAGACCGGTTTTCTCGACCCCAAGAAAATCGTTCTGATGGGCGGCAGCTATGGCGGCTATTTGACCATGATGGGCGTGACCAAGGCGCCGGAGGTTTGGGCCGCTGGGGTTCCAATCGTGCCGTTTGTCAATTGGTTTACGGAAATCGCAAACGAGGATCCGGTCTTGCAACAATCGGATATGGCGACCATGGGCGATCCGGAAAGGAACAAGGCGTTGTTCCAGGAACGCTCTCCGATATTCTTCGTGGATCAGATTAAGTCGCCTCTGCTGCTGCTGGCTGGGGGGAACGATCCTCGTTGTCCTAAAGAGGAGGCTCAGCAAGTCGTTGACGCGGTTAAGAAGCGCGGCGGGGCGGTCGAGTACAAAGTTTATGAGAACGAGGGGCACGGTTTTGCGCGAGTTGAGAATCAGATTGACGCTTACCAACGCGTGTCGGGATTTCTAAAGGCGCATGTGCCACCGGCCGACTGCAGTTGCTCGCTGAGCGAGTAGGTTCGATTGGAGAAGTATCTTAGGTGCGTCGATGCGGCGCGCCACGAGGTCGACGGATATTGCGAGCCCCCAGCGGGCCGCAACCGGGTCAGAGACCAGGTTCCACGCCAGACGTTAGCGCTTTGATCAGACCTGGGATTGTATATTCCGTTGCTTCGATGTCGACTGGTAGACCCAGTTCGCGCAGCGTCGATGAGGTTACTGGGCCGATGGAAGCCAACCGTATGCCGTCGAGCCGGCGGTTCGCTCCTAGGAGTGCGACGAAGTTCCTCACGGTGGACGAACTGGTAAATGTAATCAAATGCGGACGACGCTTCGCGTCTTTCAGGATTGCACGCAAGCGCGTGCGGGAAGATTCTGGGATTACGGTTTCGTAGGCTTCCACGACATCTATCCTGGCGCCGAGTTTGCGTAATTCGCGTGGAATTACATCTCGGGCGACTTTCGCGCGCGCCAACAGCACGCGCTTCCCTGCGACTTGATTGCGCAGGCTTTCCACAACCGATTCGGCTACGTACTCTTCAGGAACGACGTTTACCTTGATTCCGCGCTTCTCGATGGCCTTCTTAGTGGCCGGTCCAATGGCCGCGACTTTGAGGCGCTTCAACCCCCTCTTCGTTAGCCGAAGTTTACCAAGTCGTTGCCACAGTGCTTCGACACCGTTGGCGCTGGTCAGGATGAGCCATTCGTACTGATCCAGTTTTTGCAGGGCTGCGTCCAGAGGTTTATAAGAGCGTGGCTTGCGGATTTCGATAAAGGGAATCTCAACCACTTCGGCGCCAAGTTCTCGCAGCCCTGAGGAAAGCGCGCTGGCCTGATGGCGTGCACGGCCTACAAGAATGCGAAGTCCAGCGAGTGGCGACTTGGCTTTTGCGGGCGCGTGAGAGGTCGTCACCGAAATCAGCGACCCAACCCTTCTTGCTGCATGAGTTCCGCGACTCCTGAAATGTTCGAGTCCTCGCTCTGGTTAAGCGATTGAATGACTCGCGCCTGTTCTCCCTTGGTGCGATTTTGACTGAGCTTGAACTTTGCTTCTACTCTCTTGGCTTTTATCTCAAAACCGACAATATGTTTCATCATCCGGCTTTGATATTGTTCACTCAATTCGGACCATTGCGTCATGTATGACGATTCGAAAGTGTTGATCATCTGGTAGAGGATTTCTCTCAGGCCAGCTTCGTCCGAGAATAAAGTGGGCTCACCATAAACATGAACGGCGGCGTAGTTCCAGGTGGGCACGCTCTCTCGGAGCTCATACAAGCTTGGCGAAATATAGGCATGGGGCCCGTGAAAGATGACCAACGACTCTTCACCTTCCTTCATCGATTTCCAGTGCGGGTTTGCCCTCGCCATATGGCCGCGCACCACGACCTGATCTCCGGCTTCCTCCACCAGAAGCGGGAGGTGAGTGGCAAACGGAATACCGTCAACGTTCGATACCAGGACGGCGAATGGATTTGCCCGCATGAAAGCTAGGATGGCTGGGCGATCTTCCTGGCGGTTAAATTCGGGTATGTACACTTTTCGGTCTCCGAGTTGTGGCCGGGAAACGCGGGCGAGGGCGCAAGCGCCACGCGGGTAGGCGCCGCAGGTTTAAGGTTGCTGCGGCACCGCTATTCCCTGGCCATAGACTGCTTCCAGGATGGCATCTCCGCCGCGCTGGAGCAAGCTGTCGCCGACGGCTTTCCCAAGCTGAATAGGGTCGTGGCCGTCTCGTGACTCACGCAGAATTCGGGAACCGTCGGGGTCGGCGACGATTGCCTCGAGGTGCAGGTGTCCGTCGCGGATTTCTGCGAATGCGCCGATGGGTACCTGGCAGCCGCCGCCGAGTTGGTTGAGCAGGGCTCGCTCGCATGTGGTTGTGGCGCGCGCCGCGGCATCGTCCAGGAAACTCAGATGCTCGCGCGTGACTGCGTCGCCGGCGCGAATCTCGATTCCTAATGCTCCTTGCCCGGCTGCGGGGCACATAACCTGCGCCGGAATTACTTGTCTCACAAGCTGTGTTTTGCCCAGCCGGTTCAACCCTGCCGCTGCCAGAATGATCGCATCGTATTCGCCGGCTTCCAACTTGCGCAGGCGAGTGTCCACGTTCCCGCGCAACGGATGAATGTCGAGGTCTGGACGCACGGCTTTTAACTGCGCCTGGCGGCGCAGGCTGCTGGTGCCAACTCGTGCGGCTCGCGGCAAATCCTCGATGTTCGCGTAATGGAGAGAGCAAAATACGTCGCGCGGATTTTCCCGCGTCGTAATCGCCGCGATCTCGAATCCCGCGGAAAGCTCGGTAGGAAGGTCCTTTAAACTATGCACCGCCAGATCGACGCGCCCCTCAGCCAGCGCCTCTTCAATCTCCTTCGTGAACATGCCTTTGGTGCCCACTTTGGCGAGGGCGACGTCGGTAATTTTGTCGCCCGTGGTCTTGATGATCTCGAGTTCGACTTCGTGACCACGTTCGCGAAGCAAGGCGCTGATGTGATGGGCCTGCCAAAGTGCGAGTTGAGAGCCTCTGGAACCGATGCGGAGACGGGCCATCAGGCGCGCCCCCCAGACCCGCCACCCGCTGCCTTCTTGTCTTTTTCCTGAAGGTTAAACAACCGGCGAACAATATCCACGACGGTTGTGGCCTCAGACTCCCGCGCCGCCATCTTCAAAGTGCTAATAGGCGTGTGCATGATCTTGTTCACGATGCCGTGGGTGAGCGTGTCAATGGCGAGCTCTTGTTCCGGCGATAACGGGCCGAGGCGTCCGCGTACGCGATCGATTTCAGCCTGGCGGATCGTCTCGAGATGGTCCTGCAAAGAAACGATGGTAGGCACCACGTCCAGCGTTTGCAGGCGAGCCTGAAAGCGCACGACTTCGCTCTCGATAATGTCGGCGGCGCGCTCGGCTTCTTTTTTGCGATCTGCGACGTGCGAGGATACCGCCTGCTGCAGGTCGTCAATGTCGTAGACGAAGATTCCGTCCACCTTGTTCATCCCCGGGTCGACGTCGCGCGGCACCGCGATGTCGATGAAGAACATGGGACGGTTCTTGCGGCGGCTCATGAACAGCTCGCCGTGCTCGCGGCGGAAGATGGCGTGCGGCGACCCGGTCGAGGTAATCACGATATCGCCTTTATCGCAGGTGTCGTAGAGCCGGCCGAATTCAATCGCCTGGCCGTCGAATTTCTGGGCCAGACGAATCGCCCGATCATACGTGCGATTCGCGACAAAGATCGACGCGGCGCCATGGGCGAGCAGATGGCGAGCGGCCAATTCGCTCATCTTCCCTGCTCCGACCAGGTATACATGCTTGCCGCTCAGCGATCCGAAAATCTTCTTGGCGAGTTCGACTGCAACCGATGCAACCGATACTGCGGATGAACCCACCGCCGTCTCCGTGCGCACCCGTTTCGCTACCGCAAAAGCTCGAGTCAGCAGCAAATCAAGTTGCGAGTGGATCGCGCCCACCGCCCGCGCGGTGGCGTAGGCTTCCTTAACCTGCCCCAGGATTTGCGCTTCGCCGACGACCATCGAGTCCAAGCTCGACGTCACCCGGAACAAATGGCGAATGGCATCCTGCTCGCGATACTCATAGAGGTGCGGCGCGAGTTCGCCGTGCTCGATTTGAAAATAGTCGCCGAGAAATCCGCGCAGGTCAGCGCTGCCGTTTTTCGTCTGCGCCAACAGTTCCACGCGATTGCAGGTGCTCAGGATCAGACCCTCATCGACACCCGGGTGTTGGGTGAAACACTTCAAGGCATCGGGCAATCGCGACTCCGGAATCGCCAGCCGTTCCCGCACTTCGACCGGAGCGCTGTTGTGATTGACGCCGATCAGCTGGAAGTTCATGACTGTGTGAACCTATGCATCGCGCTAAAGTAATTGGCCGCCCAGGCAATGATGGCAAAAACAAACGCTCCGGCCGCCAGGTAAGCAGCGCGACGGCCTCGCCATCCTGCCGTCCAGCGCGTATAGAGCAGAATCAGGTAGACGACCCACATCAGGATGGAAAGCAGAATTTTAGGGTCAAGAAGATCCACGCGTCCGTAAGTCGATTGGGCTACAACCGTACCGGCTATCAGGCCCAGCGTCATAAAGGGGAAACCGAGCAGCAGCGATCGGAATCCGATTTCGTCAATCACTTCGAGCGCGGGCAGGCGCGAAAGAAATCCTCCTGACTTTTTCGATTTCAACGAGCGCTCCTGGAGGAGGTACAGCAGGCTGGCGCCAAAGCTCAAAATCAGCGCCGCGTAACCGGTGAAGATCAGCGCAATGTGAGCGAAGAGCCAGCCCGTCCGCAAACCAGGAGAGGTAAACAGAAATGGCTGCTGACGGGTTGCAGCAACGAACGTAAGCAGGAAGACGAGAGGAAAAACTACAATGCCCGGAGAAGTGGTTTGATACACCAGGTACACGAGCATGAATACGACCATGATCAGGAAACCCAGGACTGATTCGGCATTGTGCAGCGAAGCCAGCGCAATCTGCCCAGTGAGGAGTATGGAATCGGTGAGCGAGACGAAATGGAAGACCATCCCCAGATAGGCCGCGTGCAAGGCGATCTTATTCAACAGGTCGCTGCTGCGGGTCAGCGCAACCAACGCGTACAGCAGACCCACGGCATAAAAACCCAACGCAACTCGCAGCCAAAGTATGGGCATAACCTGATTTCAAGCCCCCAAGCGGCTTCGGGCATCCTCTCCCAATCCGCCAGAGTGATTATAGTCTGCCCCGCGGATGAGGCAGCAGACAGTCGGAACGATCACACGACACTGTGATGTAGATCACAACGACCTGGAACTCACTGGACGTCGTCCTTATTAGAGTCTGCGAAAAACCTCGATGTTGCATTGATTTTGGTGGCGCAGCGCTTCCAGCACCGCGCTAAGTGTATTCTTGAATCCGGATTTACAGTTTGCTGAAGACCCGTCAGGCCGCTGACCTTTGAGGAGCGCGGCTTCAGCCGCGCCGGAAGTCGTTAAGAAGTAACGGCCTGCGCGGCTGAAAACTGCGCCCCTTTCAAACCCTAAACGCCGGTTTACAAGTTTTTCAGCAAGCTGTTTAGCCGCCGAGCTCGCATTCATTTGCCCGGGGGATGAGTTTCCCGCAGCCTTATCAGTCCACACCCAGCCTGCCGAGAAGCTCCTCGAGGCTTTGCGCAGCGATGATGAGCCGCCGCCCGTCCGCCATCATATTCTCGATCTCGTCGAAAGCCTGGAACAGCCGCATCTTGACCGCGCCGTATTGTTCGGCTTCAGTGAGCAGACGCTTGTGGTTCGCCTCCCACTCCCGAATGGCGTCCGCCGTCAGGAAGACGCTGACCGCGAAAGTGGTCTTCCGATCAGAGGTAACATCGAAAACGTACTCGGTAGCCGCGCCCTCGGACGAATCGGCCGTCGCCGCACGCTTTCCCACGAAGTAGTACTGGTAGACATATCCTTGCCCACCGGTATAAGTCTTCATGCGGCGAACGGTCATAAATTAAGGCGTTTTCACGGTTACCATAGCACGCTAGCAATTGTCATCCCGTCTAGAGCTTCTCGTTCCCCAAGGGGATGAGAAGCGGAGTGGAGGGACCTGCTGTTTTGTCCACGCTACGGCTGGCCTCAAATACGATACCGTTGTTGCTTGAGCCCCCGCCTTCAGTCGTGCCATATAGGTTTCCCGCCGCGTCAAAAATCAGACTCGCGGCGGGGTGATGCCCATCCGGAGTCCCCTTGAAGTTGTAGAGAATACTGAGAGCCCAATTCGCTCTTCGTGATTTTGGAGGCTTGAGGCGAAAGACCGTGCCGGAGGAGTGCGCCCCGTCAATGGTCGTGCCGTAGAGATTACCTGCTGAGTCGAATAACAAACCTGCCAGAGATGCGCCTGGCCCATTGTTGCTGAACCAATGGAGCACAGATTCCTGCCATCGCCCATTGCTGCCCTTCGTCAACCGAAAAACGATCCCACCTCCGCTGACATTACCTCCCCCTGCCGTACCGTACAGCGAGCCTGCGGAGTCGAAGATTATTCCGCAGTCGGGCTCACCGCCATCGCTCTTGTTCTGAAAGACATGAAGTTGCTTCTCAGTCCACACGCCGCTTTTATCAGTCGGCGGTTTAAGCTCGAACGCCGTGCCACAACCTACAAATATGCCGTACTTGCAGTCCTGATTTCCACCCGCATACGTCGTGCCGTAGATCGCGCCCTTGTTGTCGAGCACCAACCCACCGTTTGGACTCGCTCCGTCGTTGCCGCTCTTGAATCCATGCAGCACCTTCTCCGTCCACCTACCGCCTTTCGTCTTCGGCGGGCCCAGCTCATAAATCGCTCCACAGTGCTGGTAGTAGGGTTCATTGCACGAACCGTAACCACCGCCGTAGGCGGTCGCACCGAAGATGTTGCCTCGGGTATCGAACGTGAGGCTCTCTCCGGCAAGCTGCCCGTCCTTGTCTCCCTTGAAGCTGTACAGCACTTTCTCCGTCCAGGCTTCACCTTGTTTCTTCGGCGGGGACAGCTCGTACACGGTGCCACAGCCGACTACTCCACCGAAGATCATGCACTTTCCCGTGCCGCCGTAGCCCGTAGCCCCGTAGAGATTGCCGGAGCTGTCGATAATCAACGTCCCGGCTGGAGAGGAGCCGTCGCCATAGGGCTTACCTTTGAAGACGTACAGGATCGTCTCCGTCCATGGCCCACCCTTTTGAGCCGGTGGGCTCAGTTGGTAGACGATGCCGCACTGCGCGGGAGGACAGGAGCCGGAACCACCCTCAAGCGTTACGCCGTAGAGGTTGCCGGCCTTGTCGAAGACCATTCCGCCCCCTGGGAAAGAACCATCGGGAGATCCCTGGAAACTGTAAAGCACCTTCTCCTTCCACTCCGCCGAGGCAGGGACGGTCAATGCGAGAACAGCCACGAAGAAGCTCAGCAGGCAAATCGCCGACGGAACATGTCTTTTGCGAATCATAACCACCAACCGCCTAATAACGACGGAGCGTTCGTCCTGGATCGTTGGCACGAAGCCCGACTAACGACCAACGACCAGCGACTGATTTTCGCCGAAGAACCGCCGAACCGCACAACTCTCGGCGATGTTACCCTCCTCCAGCCCCACTGTCTACATATCAAAACTCTCTTTTTTCGCCCCGCCCGGGTGGCTAACGCCAATTCGAAGCACACTCTAAATCACAAATAAAACGGGGTGCCCCATTCCTTCCGCGTTCTGTGCGGAAAGGGTGGGAAGCGAGAACTCACGCAAACGATCAGCGTCAGCTTCCACCGAAATCCCTCATCGTGCTCCTACCTCAACCGTTGTTCCGCTAGGTCCCCTTTTTCGTTGACCTCAGGCCCAGAAATTGGATAACATAGTAATCCTTACATTATCTGTAAGATATGGCCGATCTTTGACAATCTGACCCCGAGGATAGGGCGCTTCTAAACCTCGGCTCCAAAATGCCCACCCGTGCCCAAAATGGGACGACGTCGCGCCCATAACTCCAATGTTCTCTAGATTTTGCGTGTAAGTCCCATAAACTCAAAGATCTAGCATATAGTCGCAAAATAAATCTCCTGTTTTCAAGATTTTGCAAAACTAGAGGGGGGAGGGGTACAACCGGCAAACTGGCAAACCCGTTCCAATTCGGAAAAGGCGAAGCCGACCCTCGAATCGCTTGGCGAACGACCAACGACCAAGGACCAACGACCGCCGCTACATTTCGATCCTCGCATCCCGCAGCCGCTTGACCGCAGTCTCGGATGACAGAGGCGAATAGTACACCTCTTTGAAGGTATAGGATTTCGCTTTCGCAGCTAAGACTGGCATGATCTCGATGTGCCAGTGATAATCCTCATCGATCGTCTTCCAGTAGCCCAAGTTCCCGGAGCGGTGCAGGCTGTTCGGCGAAGTGTGCAGCACGAGGTGAAAATCTTCAGTGATGGCGCGTATCCGCTGTAAGGTACGTCGCAGCAGGGCGCCTAGATCGCGCATGCTTGCCGGACGGTTGAGGCCGAAGCGTTCAAAAGCAGCCTCGTGGGTGCGCGGCATAATCCAACTCTCGTAAGGCACACGCGGCGCATACGGACAGACAGCAATGAAATCGCCGCGAAGCTCGATCACGCGCAGGTCTTGCTTTATTTCCTGGGAAATGATGTCACAGAAAACGCAACGTTCCTTGCTCTCGAAATATTCGCGGGCAGCGCGCAGTTCATACAACACCCGGCGAGGCACAAAGGTGGTCGCGGTAAGCTGGGAAGCGGGATGATTGAACTCCTGTCCTGCGCTAATTCCGAAATCCTTGTAGATGCTCACATACTTGAAGCGTCCATCGCGCTTGAGATCCTGAATGCGCTGTGCCGCGAGCAGCAGGAACTGTTCGATCTCGGCATCGCTCGCATTCCACAGGTGCCGGTCGTGCGACGCGTTTTCCACCAGGACTTCGTGCGCACCGACCGGGCGCATGCGGTCGTAGATACCGTCTCCGCGGCGCGTGGCTTCACCTTCGATGTGGTACAAGGCGGTGGGATGGACAACGGCGCGCGCCGCCCAGGGCACCCCTAGTATTCCGGACAAGCTGGCGATGAGCTGCGGCGGTTCGCGGGAGTCGGGGCAGAACCGGCAAAACGGTTCGGCGCGGGCCACGTTGTCGATCGAATCATCGCCGGTGATAACCCAGGAGCGGGTGATCGGATCCTTTCGTAGTTCCATGCACAAAGGAGACCATCTCAGCGCAGTTGCGTCAACTGTCATCTAGCGTTCGAGCCTTTTGCACCGCATCGCGAGAGGCCACGGTTTGTTACAATCCGAGCACGAAGCCGCCCGAGATGACCGAGCCGTCCACCCCGCTGATGCGGCAGTACGCCGCCATCAAGAAGGAACATCCTAGTGCGTTACTGTTCTTTCGGCTGGGTGATTTCTACGAGCTTTTTTTCGACGATGCCATCCTCGCGTCGCGCGAACTGCAGATCACGCTGACCTCCCGCAACAAAGAAAAAGGGATTGCGGTTCCGATGTGCGGCGTGCCCTATCACGCGGCCGAAGGCTATATATCCAAGCTCATCCGCAAAGGATTCAAGGTCGCCATTTGCGAGCAGATGGAAAATGCTGGTCTGGCCAAAAAGTTGGTGCGACGCGAGGTCACGCGTGTGGTCACTCCGGGCACGGCTGTGGATTCGTCCTTGGGTTCTGAGGAAAACAATTTCCTCGCAGCTGTGGCGCAGATCGGAGATCGAGCCGGATTCGCAGCTCTGGATCTTTCCACCGGCGAGTTTCGCGCCACAGAGTTCAGCGGCGAAGATGCCGGCAAGCGAATCCAGGAAGAGTTGCAGCAGTTGAGACCGAAGGAGCTTTTGTACGGCTCCGCGGCTCCATTATTCGACGAGCGAAGCTCGCGTCGGGACGGACGCCCACGTCCGCCCGGCCACCCAACGGGCGGCAGTGCTGGCTTCGCTGAAACTCCACTCGATGACTGGGTCTTCGCCCCGGATCATGCGATCCCTCTACTCGAAAATCATTTCGGCGTACTGTCGCTCGAAGGCTTTGGCCTCGCTGGGAAACCTGCCGCGGCGTCGGCGGCAGGCGCCATTCTGTACTACGTTCGCTCTACGCAGCGTGGAACTTTGGACCACGTCGACCGGGTCGGTTTTTACGAACGCCAGAACTATCTGGTGCTCGACGCGGTAACCGTGAGAAATTTGGAACTGATCGATCCGCTGTTTGCCGGGACGGACGCGGGCGTGACTTTGTTCCGTTCGATCGACGCAACTATCACACCCATGGGAAAGCGACTGTTGCGCTCGTGGATGCTTCGGCCGTCGATCGAAGTACCCGAGATCAATGCGCGACTGGACGCAGTCGAGGCGCAGGTCAACGAGACGGTGGCGCGCGAGGAGTTGCGGCGAGCGCTGGATGGAATTCTGGACCTCGAGCGCTTATTGAGCCGGGTGACGCTGGAGACCGCGAACCCCAGGGATGTGCTTGCTCTGGCTGCGTCCCTCAGGAAGATTCCGGGGCTGCGAGTTGCGTTGGCCAGGTTTGCGACCGAGCGCCTCAAGACATTGCATGAGTCGCTTGATGAACTGGGAGATCTTCGGGAACGAATTGACAAGACCATCGTGCCTGAACCTCCGATTTCGCTCGTCGACGGCGGTGCAATTGAGAGCGGCGTAGACAAAGAACTCGATGAGCTGCGTAGTCTGAGCCGCAACAGCAAGCAATTTCTGGCGCACATCGAGCAGCGCGAGCGGCAGCGTACCGGAATTAATTCCCTGAAGATCAAGTTCAATTCCATTTTTGGGTATTATCTCGAAATCTCGAAACCTAACTTGCATCTGGTCCCGCCCGATTACGAACGTAAGCAAACTCTGGTCAATGCAGAGCGCTTCACCACGCCCGAGCTGAAAGATTACGAGTCGAAGATTCTCGATGCGCAGGAAAAGATAGTGGAGATCGAGCGGCGGCTGTTCGCGGAGTTGCGGTCGGCTATTGCAGGCGAAGCCCGACGCATACGGCAAACCGCGTTGGCGCTGGCTGAGGTGGATGTCCTTTTGGCGTTGGCACAGGTCGCGGCTCTGCGCAATTATTGCCGCCCTAAGTTCGACGACACTGCGGATATCGAGATCGTTGGCGGAAGGCACCCTGTGATCGAGCAGCAGGAAATGGCCGGCGGCAACGAGCGCTTCGTGCCCAACGATCTCTATCTCAACTCAACTACGCATACGGTGCTGGTTCTCACCGGTCCGAACATGGGGGGAAAGTCCACCTATCTGCGACAAGCGGCGCTGGTTGTGATTCTCGCGCAGATGGGGTCGTTCGTTCCGGCAGCGTCGGCGCGGCTGGGTGTGGTCGATCGGGTTTTTACGCGCATCGGGGCAAGCGACAATCTGGCCCGCGGACGTTCGACATTCATGGTTGAGATGACCGAGACGGCGGCGATTCTGCACACGGCGACGCCGCGGTCGCTCGTCCTTCTCGACGAAGTGGGGCGCGGCACGGCCACTTACGACGGACTGGCCATCGCCTGGGCCGCGGTCGAATACATTCATGCCCGCCTGCGGACTAAAACCCTTTTTGCTACTCATTATTTCGAGCTCACCGAATTGGCCGAACGGCTTTCGGGAGTAAAAAATTATCATGTGTCGGTGAAAGAGACCGCCGGTGGAATTGTGTTTCTGAAAAAAGTGGAGCCGGGTGCGGCGGATCGCAGCTATGGAATCGAAGTGGCGAAGCTGGCCGGGCTGCCAAATGAAGTCATTGAGCGGGCGCGGGAAGTGCTGGCAGAACATGAGACGGCTGAACAACGCGTGACCGAACAACTGGCTAGTGATGACTTGCGTCCTCCCCCGGCGGCGCAACTCACAATCTTCACACCGCTGTCACAACCGGTTTTGGAAAAGCTTCGCCAGCTGGATTTGAACCGGTTGACCCCGCTCGAGGCGCTGAATTTGTTGGCTGAATTAAAGAAGCAAGTGGATTGAAGAGGACGACATCAATTTCCGCGCAAATCGGCCAACTGCTGATCATTGGCTTCGACGGCACTGAGATGTCGCCGCGGCTCCGTTCCTTGCTCACCAGGCTGCAACCTGGGGGCGTGATTCTCTTCGCGCGGAATATTGCGGGGGGAGAGCAGACGCACCGGCTGCTCAATGAATGTCAATCATGCGTCTCCACGCGTTTATTTACCTGCGTGGATATGGAGGGTGGCCGGGTGGATCGTTTTCGCAGCGTCACCGGTCCCGCGCCCTCCGCGGCCGATGTGTTCGCCACCGGCAATCGCAAACTCTATCGCAAGCATGGAAGGACCATCGGCGAATCTTGCCGGGCACTGGGTTTCAATACGGATTTTGCGCCGGTTGTGGATTTGGCATTTGAAGCATCGCGTAACGTAATGAGCTCGCGTTCCGTATCTTCCGATCCCAAAGAAGCCACAAGTTACGCCCGTGAATTTCTTGCCGGACTACGGTCGGCAGGCGTGCTGGGAGCCATCAAACATTTTCCGGGGCTGGGCGAGGCGAATCTCGATACGCACCACGCACTCCCGGATGTGGAGAAATCCTGGACAAAACTGTGGGAGGCAGACATCGCTCCATATCGTGCCTTGCGGCGCGAATCACCATTGGTTCTGGTCAGTCACGCGGCTTATCCGGCTGTGACTCGCGATCGCACCCCGGCGTCTTTGTCGAGGAAATGGATTACCGATATTTTGCGTAAAAAGATCGGCTACCGTGGTCTTGTGGTTTCCGACGACCTCGAGATGGGTGGCGTGCTGAAGGCAGCTCCCATCGAGCAAGCCGCTGTGGAGCATATCCGGGCCGGCGGCGATCTGTGCCTGATCTGTCATATTGAGGAAAATGTTATTCGTTCGTACGAAGCGTTGGCAAAAGAAGCAGAGCGTAATACGAAATTCGCGTTGCGAGTAAAAGAATCGGTCGCCCGGCTGCTCTCGTTTAAGAAAAAATCCAAAGAGTTGAAGCAGCGGCCATCCGCCCCGACTGTGGCAAAACTTGAGAAACTTTCGCGCCAGTTGTGGGAGTTCAGCGAACAGGTGCGACTGGCAGCGATAATACGGCGGGATCAGACGTGATCGTTGCCGGCGTGATGAGCGGAACGTCCGCTGATGGAATCAACGTGGCGCTGGTGCGGGTGACTGCTTCATCGCGGGACCGGGCGAGGACGCCCAGCTTCCATTTTCTTGCGCACGCTGAGTACCCTTATCCGAAAGATGTTCGCCGCGCCGTTCTGGCGGCAATGAACTCAAACAAGGCCAGCGTGGCTGACCTGGCGAGATTGAACTTCCTGCTCGCCGAACTTTATGCGGAGGCGCTGCTGGCGACACAGCGTCGCTCTCATTTCAAAATAGAGCTTGTGGGCTGTCACGGTCAGACGCTGTATCACCAGGGCGAGGCCGCTGCGTTTCTCGGGTGCAAGCTTGCTGTCACCTGGCAAACTGGCGAAGGCGCGGTGGTGGCTGCGCGTGTTGGTGTTCCAGTGGTTTCTGATTTCCGGCCTGCCGATATGGCCGTCGGCGGTAAGGGAGCGCCTTTGGTTCCTTTCCTCGATTTTCTCTTGTATCGCGACCGTCGTGTGGGTCGAATTGTGCAGAACATCGGCGGCATCGCAAATTTCACCGCCATCCCGGCGAGCGCGAGTCCCAATCAAGTGTTGGCCTTTGACACCGGTCCCGGCAATATGGTCATTGACGGCGTAACCCAGCGTTTGTTTGGCGAGGCTTATGACCGCGATGGAAGGATCGCCGGCTCAGGAGCGGTGCTCGATTCTGTCATCAATGAGATGTTGCGTGGGCCATTCTTTCGTCGCAAGCCGCCGAAGACCGCAGGGCGGGAAGAATTCGGACGTGAATTCATGCAGGAATTTATCCGCCGTTGTGGGCGTGTGGATACCCGCGATATCGTTGCTACTGCTACCGCGTTGACGGCGAGGTCAATCGCAGATGCGGTTCGACGATTCGTGGTGCGCCGAACGGGGGCGTATCGTGACTTCATTGTTTCCGGAGGGGGAGCGAATAACCCAGTACTCATGGCGATGCTGGCAAACGAATTGCAGTCTCTTGGCTTGCAGATTCGTTCCTCCGACGAATTTGGACTGCCCTCGGAGGCAAAAGAAGCGGCGGCCTTCGCGCTGCTGGCTTTTCAGACATGGAATCGGAGGCCGTCGAATCTTCCCTCGGCAACGGGAGCAAAGAGGCCCGCGATTTTGGGGAAAATTTCGTATGCGTGAGACTAAAATGTCTCGGATTGCGGCGAATGCACAGTCGGCGGCTGTGCCCGTCTGGTCCCTGGTCGTTCTTGTAATTCTGGCTCCTCTGTTGTCCTGCTCCGGTAAACCTGACCCCGACACGCTGGTGATGATCATCGAGAGCAGTCCAACCAATTTGGATCCACGAATCGGTTTGGACGCACAGTCGGAACGGATTGATGAACTGCTCTTCGATGACTTGTGTACGCGCGACCAGCAGTTAAACGTTCAGCCTGGATTAGCAGAGCGCTGGGAGATCCCCGACCCTCTCACCTATGTGTTTCACTTGCACCGTGGCGTCAAATTTCACGATGGGCAGCCGCTAACGGCGCGAGACGTAAAGTGGACCTTTGATTCCCTGCTGCAAGGAACGATTCGCAGCACCAAGGCAGCCGCGTATCGGCCCGTGGATCACATCGAAGCGCCCGACGATTTCACCGTCGTGTTTCATCTCAAGGAACCATTCGCCACGTTGTTGTGGAATATTTCGGATGGGGCCATGGGAATCGTTCCATACGGCAGTGGCGACGAGATCAGCAGCCATCCCACGGGCACGGGGCCGTTCCGTTTCGTCAGCGCTGAACCGGACAAAGAAGTCGTCATCGAACGCAATGATGGCTATTGGGGCGAAAAGGCGCGGTTGAAACGCGTACGATTCTCGGTTATTCCCGATGCCACAACTCGCGCCCTTGAATTGCGCAAGGGCAGCGCCGACATTGCGGTCACTTCTCTAACCGGAGATATGGTGCTGGCGCTCGAACATGAGTCGAATCTGCAGGTGCTGCGCGCTCCAGGCACGGTGCTGGCCTATCTTGCTTTCAACACTCACGATCCGATTCTCAAAGATGTGCGAGTGCGGCAGGCTTTGGCCTATGCCATCGACCGAGCTCCGCTGATTCACTATCTACTACGTGATTTCGCGCGGCCGGCGTACAGTCTCCTTCCTCCAGAGAGTTGGGCGTACAACGGCGACGTGCCACACTACGATTACAATCCTGACCGGGCGCGGCAATTGCTAGAGCAAGCGGGATACCCAGCCGTGAATGCCGTCCGCTTGCGTCTGACCATGAAAACCTCGACTGATGAGAACACGCGGTTGATCGCTGCCGTGCTGCAGCAGCAATTGCGCGACGTCGGCATCGCCCTGGACATTCGTACGTTCGAATTTGCCACTTTCTTTTCCGATATCACACGCGGCACCTACCAGCTCCACTCCCTGCGCTGGGTCGGGGGGAACGAGGACCCGGACATCTTCGAATACGTATTTCACTCGGCTAAATTTTCGCCGCACGGCGCCAATCGAACCTACTATGCGAACCCGCGCGTGGATTTGCTGATCGATCAGGCCCGCGGCGAGACAGATCAAAATGCGCGAAAGCAGATCTATGCGGAGATTCAGCGAATCCTGGCCGAAGATTTGCCTTACATCGACCTGTGGTACTTCGAGAACGTAATGGTGCACACCAAGCGAGTTCAGAATTTGACCCTGAATCCCTCGGGGGACTATGACTTTCTGAAAACGGCAGGACTGATTCCGTGATGGTGTGGCACCCGCGTCTTCGACCCAGGTAGGGCACGTTAAGACCGTCCCCACAACACCCGTCGCTATACCACACCTATCTAAGCGGCACGAGAGCGCGTGTTACCATCGAACTCTCGGTACAACTCAATTGCGCATTCTTTTTATCGGTGACATTTTCGGCAGACCTGGGCGAACTGTGGTCAAAGATCGCCTTCCATCTCTGGTGAAAGAGCATTCCATTGATCTCGTGCTGGCGAACGGAGAGAATGCAGCCGCCGGTTTCGGTATCACGCCGCCGCTTGCTGAGGATTTCTTCGAAATGGGCATTGACGTTCTTACTACCGGCAACCATATCTGGGACAAGCGGGAGATCGTCGATTACTTCCAGGCCGCCAATGGGAATCCGCACAGCCCGGCTCGCCGCGTTTTGCGTCCCGCCAACTACACTCCCGGAATGCCGGGCTGGGGTGTGTACGAGGGTCGCAAGCACGATATTCCCTACGCTGTGATTAATTTGCAGGGCCGCGTTTTTATGGCTTCCAACGACGACCCCTTCCGTGTGGCCGACCAGTTGTTAAAGGAAATCAAAGCTAAGGTTATTTTCGTCGATTTCCATGCAGAAGCAACGTCGGAAAAAATTTCGCTCGGCTGGTACCTCGATGGGCGGGCCACAGTGGTCGTCGGCACTCACACCCATGTTCCCACCGCGGATGAGCGCGTGCTGCCAGGTGGCACCGCATACATCACGGATGTCGGGATGACCGGGCCGTATGACAGCGTCATTGGAGTGAAGAAGGAATTAGTTGTGGGCAAGTTTTTAAGCAATATGCCGACACGATTCGAGGCGGCTACGGGAGATGTCAGGCTGTGCGCGGTCGTGGTGGATTGCGATGAGCGAACAGGCCGGGCGAGCGAAATCACCCGCTTGATGGTGAGTTAGCGAGACTGGCTTCGGGCTTCAGGACGCTAAATAATATCGATTCGTATCAGAGCATCGCTTCAGCGATGCCGTAAAGCCTGCACCAGGACTATCGCCTTCAGGCTGCGGGGCATAAATATCAAACTTTCAGCAGCCTGTCAGGAACTGCACATTATGAACCAGTTTCGCACACTAGCCACAAAATCAAACGGCTTCCGCTGGATGAACGCAGACGCCTATCTCTTTGACATCGATGGCACCCTGCTGATCTCCCGCGACCGAGTCCATCGCAATGCCCTGCATCAAGCGATGGGCGAGGCCTACGGCGTCGATACTACCATTGACGGGATTGCCTATCATGGCAAGACCGACCTCGGAATCTTGCGCGCGGCTCTGGAGCGAGTTGGCGTGTCGAACGCCCGGTTTGAAGCCGGTCTTCCGGCTGCGCTGGAAGTGGTGTGCCGCGAGGTATCGGCCCACGCGGGCGTGGTCTCACCGGCGGTTTGCTCCGCAATCCCTCAAGTGCTCGATGAATTACGGGCTGCCGGCAAGTTGCTAGGCCTCGCGTCGGGTAACCTTGAATCGGTGGGATGGCTCAAAGTCGAAACCGCTGGACTGCGCGAGTTTTTCAGTTTTGGCTGCTTCTGCGACCATCACGAGAGCCGGGGCGACATCTTCCGCAAAGGCGTGGCCGAAGTGCACCGCAGGCTGGGTGAAGCCGCGCAGGTTTATTTCATCGGCGATACACCCGAAGACATCAAGGCGGCACGCTTCGCAAATTCCAAGATCGTCGCAGTGTGCACCGGAATTTTCACATCCGATGAACTGGCTTGTCACGCGCCCGATGCCTGCGTAGCCTCGTGCGCGGAACTGCTGGCAAACAATTCCGCAGGCTAACTTGTTACCATGGTTTTCGTTTCGGTGGAAAGCGAGGACGACGATGGGTCAACCTGTAGTTCACTTCGAGATTGGTTGCCGTGACCGGGCCAAAACTGCCGCATTTTTTTCTCAACTGTTCAATTGGAAAATGCAGGAAGCGGGGCTGGCAACCATGATCGACACCGCCGGCAATGGCGGCGTCAATGGTCACATCTCAGCTCTTGGTCACGAACCGCACCATTACGTCACCGTCTACGTCCAGGTCGATGACGTGAAAGCGTATCTTGATAAAGCCCAAAAGCTAGGCGGAAAGATTCTCGTCCCGCCGGTGGAAATCCCTACGGGAACTTTCGCCTGGTTCGCGGACCCGGACGGCAGCACGATCGGCTTGTGGAAACCGAAGTAGTGTGCGAGTGAGCTACCGTTCGAAAGCTCTTTTCAACCTCGCCCGATTCCGCACTGGCAGATATCGCAGCGCAGCTCGTGCCAATGCCAGATAGACATCCCGAGCTTCCGGAACTTTTTTTAGGACCTTCAGATGTTTCCTGATGGTCTCCACGTCGCCGCGCACGATGGGTCCGCTGAAGGCCCCGGCCGGGCCGAGCGCCTCATAGTTCGCGATGGTTTGCCTTACGATCGGCAGCATCTTCTTGCGCGCCTCACCTGCGGAAAGCCCGGCGGCGCGTGCCCATTGTTCCGCGGTTACCAGCGCCGACAGCAACAGCGGTGAAGCGAACGTTCCCCACGCGTGGTAAGCATTTTTGTGCTGCTTGCGAATGGTGAAGGCTTCCCCGCCCAAATCCCGCACGATGCGCCGCGCCGTTCTGATTGCCGCCGGGTCGCCTTCCATGGCAAAGGGCACGCCTCTGAGCGATGGCATTGATCCATACACAAACGTCATCAGAGGATGAAGCGAAGCCACCGCCGCACCACGCTGGCGCAGAGCCTTTAATTCATCGCTTGTCGGCGCGCCGCTGGAGTGGAACGCGATTTTCTTCTTCCAGTCAGTAACCGCGGCAAACTGCCGTGACGCCGCAGCAATTTCCCGATCGGGTACACAGAACCACACGACGTCGGCATCCAAATGCGCGTTGTCTCGAGTCGTGGCGCACGCCTCGACCTTCCGAGCCAGTTCACGGGCTTTGTGTTTTGATGCGGCGGTATTGCGGGAAACGATTTCGGAGATCGAATATCCCGCTTGCCTCAGCTCGAGTGTCAGCGCTCTACCCAACCTGCCCGGGCCGACAATCGCGATCCTTGGCTTCTTTGCCATCGCGGGCAGCATATCAGGGCGATTCCATCGGCGGCAAAATCTTGGCGTCACCCCGGGAAGAGTCTTCCTTTCGGTTCAGCAAGAGGAGTTGGTGACGCCAACCGAATTTGAGCACTTCGATACGGCTGGAGCCATATCTTGATGCGAATCGTGAGTGGGTCAGCAGCCTCGGCCCTGGTCGCTTATATTGTTGGTATGCCCAAATCGTCTCGTCCCAAAACCAAAGCACGCGTGCTCTCTTCGGTCGAGGCCTATCGTGGCCCCGCCTTTTGGGTCACCACCGATCAGGTGCTGGAACCCACCGGCGTACGCGGCCGCCGCGACATCGTGCGCCACACCGGCTCAGTCGTGATTCTCGCGGTTGACGAAACTCATTCCGAGCCCCGCGTTCTGCTGGTGCGCCAATACCGTCACGCCGCTCAGCAGTTTCTGTGGGAGCTGTGTGCGGGCCGAATTGATAAGGGTGAAAATGAACTGAAAGCGGCGAAACGCGAACTGCTCGAGGAAACTGGCTATACTGCCGCCCGCTGGAAGCGAATACTGAACTTCTATGCCAGTCCCGGCTTCGTTGCCGAAACCATGTCCATTTACCTGGCCCGGGGCTTGCGTCCCGGCACCGCGCAACCGGAGGAGGACGAGGTCATAGAAATCAAATTCTTTCCTATCAGCACGGCAGTCCAGATGGTAATGGCCGGACGCATTCACGATGGTAAGACCATTTCTGGCGTGCTCTGGCTCAGTCATGAACTTTGCTATCGAAAAAGGCCTAAGTAGTATTTTTTTCTCACTCTCTTCCCTTGACACCGTTTCCCCTGTAGCCGGAAAATGACAGGAAATCGGGTGGCATGGATGCGAAGTTCCATGCCCCAGGGGGCGTAAGTGGAACGCTTGAAAGGTACGGTAAAGTGGTTCAACAATGCCAAAGGGTACGGTTTTATCGGCCGGGAAGACGGAGCGGATGTATTTGTGCATTACAGCGCAATCACGTCCGAAGGATACAAGAGCCTGCAGGAAGGCGATCAAGTTGAGTTTGAAATAACCCAAGGTCCGAAGGGTCCGCAGGCTTCGAACGTCACCAAGGCTTCATGAGTAAAATCTTACGTTAGATTCAGCCTACTGGACGGCCCTAGGGGGTTTCAAGCGCTTCCGTCCTCCATTTTTGCGTCTCCAATTTCCCTTTTTTGCTGAACTTCCCGTCGGGTACGCCCGTCCGGAGATGGCCCAATCGGCGATCACGAGGCTTTACCAAATACCAGCGCCTGGCGCATACCCCCAAAATGAATTTCAAGGAGGGTTCGCGATCCGTCGGCATTCCTTCGGTACACATAGGCATCCCGCGGGTACTTCGTCTCGCGTTTCACCCATTTTCCGTCGGCGGTCGCAACCACGCTATTGTTTCGCGTCAACTTCACATTCGCATCACCGATGTACGATTCCCAACTGATGGTGTAGTCGCCTTCCGGTGTGCGCGCACCATTGAGTGTCACCGTAGAAATGAAGGTGAATGTTCTCCAGCCTTTCTCGAAAGGCCGGGGCTTGAAACCGTCAGACCGGAGATTATCCTGAGTTACTTTGGCCTTCTCCTCATCGGAGTAGGGTCCCACCAGTATGTGAACGGAGTTCGTCCAAAGGAAGCCTTTTTGAACCGCAGTTACAGGAAACCCCAATTGTGCTAGTTTGTCGCTTTCGTCGTGCGCCTGAAATGCATTCTTGAATTTACCAACTTCGAAGTACAGTTCCCTGGCCGAGTCAGCATTCCATGCTGTAGAACCCTCCGAATGGACACCCGACTGGCTCGAAGGCTCGACCCTCGCAGCCGGGCCGAGTTTGGCCGATAGATCGGCGGCGCCCGTGCCGGCGGTCATTGGCTGTGTCGTCGGCGCAGTGGCTGGCGTAGTCGTTGGCGAAGAGATCGTCGGAGGCGTCGACCCAGGGGCAGGAGCCTTGGGACTCGTAGAGACATAGCTTGCTATGTCTCCAGCAGCGTCGCCAACAGCCTTTGTCTCTGCAGGGATTGGCGTTGCCGGCTCAACCTTCGCCTGCTGGGCATTAGCCGGGTTCGGTGAAAGCTGTCGTACGACTACCTCGGGCTGTTTCAGGACCTTCTCGGACCGTGCGGCCTGACTCGGCTCAGGTGACGGCGAAACCCTCGGCGGAACTGGTGACACCGCCGGCGTCGTTGGTGGCGCCACGTGAGGTGCCGCTGACACAACTTGTGCCGTGGGCACGACCGCCGGCGACGCTGCCGAGACGGTTACGGTCTCTCCTCCCGGTTTTGCCGCGAACCGCTCCCCCAACCTTATGAGCGACTCCCCGAACTCATGGCGATAGTTATTGAATGCGAATATCGCCACCACGATTGCCGAAACCAGAAGCCCGGTGGCCAACCCTTGCGAGAAACCGGTCAATGGCCGTGCCATTTTCAACTCTGGCGAAACCACTGCAAGTGGCGAGGAAATGCCAGACACAACCTTTGTCTCCGTCAAGCGGTCAGTGAGGTTGGGAACTGAACTGCCCAGCGGTGCGCTTGCCCCGCCCGTAGGAACCGGCGCTACAGGGTGGCCCATCCAATCGTGGATTTTTTCTCGCGCTTCGGCGGGCAGGGACGCAAATCGCAGGCCGCCCTTTTGCGTCTCATCCGTCCACGCCAATGTGCCACCGGCTTCAATTCGGTGGCCATTGTCCGAGAACCAGAAACGGACCGTCCCATTTCTCGAAACTGGATCGAAAGAGTGGAAACAAAGTCCTCCGTCCGAAACATTCAACACGATGCCACCGTTATTCGGCTCAATGTTGATATAGGCGTGCTTGTCCAACGTCGTCCTGGGGGTTTGGCGGCGTTCCGGGCCTGTCATCGGCAGCACCAGTAATTATTGGATGATTCGCAACGCGCGCAGCAATCGAGTCCGTACAAGAAGCGGCGGACTGACCTGCAGCAGGTGACCGCACCATCGGAACATATACTTTTCACTTTCCGACAGAGCGGTAATATACACCGGACCGCCTCCGCATACAACACTTTTGCACACCATTCGGTGCAGCCCATGGAGGCCGTCCGTCTCGCCCGTCAAGCGGCCAATCCCGACACGCACTCAACTTTTACCAGAAGGTTGTAATCTTAATTCTGCATGGACAATAAAGCCATTGCCGGAATTCTCTACGAAACCGCCGATCTACTCGAAATCGACGGCCAGGATTCCTTCCGTATTCGCTCCTACCGCAACGCGGCCGAGGCCATCGAAGCCTTCCCGCAGCAGATCGCGGACCTGATCGCCGAGCCGAAAAAGATTCTCGCCATCCCCGGCATCGGCAAGGGAATGCTGACAAACCTGCAAGAAATGTTCAAGGAAGGCCGGCTTACCCTGCACGCCGAGATGCTCAAAAAATATCACCCCTCCATGCTCGACCTGCTCAAGATTCAAGGCCTCGGCCCCAAGACCATCGCTCTCATCTGGAGCGCCTATCAGGTCTGCGATCCCGCAGGCGTAGAGAAACTGGCCCAGGAAGGCAAGATCCGCATTCTCCCCCGCATGGGCGAAAAGCACGAGCAGAAACTCCTCAAAGCCATCCAGGATTATCGCCGCATCGCCGGACGTTTTCTCCTCGATCAAGCCGAGGCGCAAGCCGACAAAATCATCGAGCATCTGCGCGCTTATCCCGGCATCGAAAAAGTCACACCCGCCGGCTCCCTGCGCCGAGGCCGCGAAACCGTAGGCGATCTCGACATCCTCGTAACCGGAAAGGTTTGTTGTGACGATGCCGAACGGCAAAAACTAATCGATCACATCATCAAGCTGCCAGGACTGATGGAAATCATCGCCCGCGGCGAAAACAAAGTAAGCTTTCGCATGCGTGGCGGAATGCAGGTGGATGTCCGCCTCCTCCCTCCAGATTCCTTCGGAGCCGCCATGCAGTACTTCACCGGCAGCAAAGCCCACAACGTCGCCTTGCGCCAGCGTGCGCTGAAGATGGGCTATACCCTGAGCGAATACAGCCTGGCGCAACTAGACAACGAAAAGCCGGTCGCCGGAAAAAGCGAAGAAGACATCTACGCCAAACTAAAGCTGGACTACATCCCTCCCGAACTGCGCGAGAACCTCGGCGAAATCGATGCCGCCGAAAAACACACACTGCCTGCGCTGATCTCCCAAGCCGACTTGCAGGGCGACGTCCACATGCACACCGTCGAAACCGACGGGCGCAATACCATCGAAGAAATGGCCGAAGCGGCCCGAGTCCACGGATATCAATACATGGCTATCACCGACCACTCCAAGAACCTGGCCTTCGCCAACGGACTCGATGACAAACGTGCCGTCGAGCACATTGAACGCATCCGCGCTGCCAACGCCAGAATCGACGGCATCCGGATCTTCGCTGGAATTGAAGTCGATATCCTCGCCGATGGCGCGCTTGATCTCTCCGACTCCGTGCTCGAACAAATGGATCTGGTAATCGCCAGCGTCCATTCCCACTTCAACCAAAGTCCTACCGAGATGACCGATCGTCTGCTAAAAGCCGTGGAAAATCCCAACACCTCGTTCCTGGGACATCCCACCGGACGCATGTTGCTTCGTCGCGACGCCTATCAATTCGACATCGACGCTGTCCTAAAAGCCGCAGCCCAACGCAAAGTAGCCATGGAACTGAACGCGTATCCTGACCGGCTCGACCTCTGCGACCGCCATCTCCGTTTAGCCAAACAGTACGGTGTAAGGATCGTAATCAACACCGATTCCCACCACACCTCACATCTCGACAAAATCCGCTACGGCATCCTGCAAGCCCGCCGAGCCTGGCTCACCAAGGAAGATGTGCTCAACACTCTGCCAGCCCAAGAATTCGGCAAGGCCATGAAGCATGTCTGGGCATGAAGAAGCCGTTCGTGCGGCGTGCAGCACGCGACGGTATCTTTGGCCGAGGCAAATTGGAGCGCCCGCTGGAATCACGAATTGGCTCTGACCTACTTCACTTCTTCCCGACTACAGTCAAGGGGATTGCAGGACGCGATGTTAAAAAGACCGGACCGCAATGAACCTCAGTTATTCCGAAGTTCAGTGCGGCCAGGTTCCACTGTGAAGGTCTTGAAACTAATACGCGAAGAACGGGCCGGCCGGAACGCCTGTTGGCTCCGTCGCTCCACGAATCGCTGTGAACACGTTGCGACCGTAAAAGAAGGGCAGACCCCAGTCAAAGGTGCAGGCGCCCGTATTCGTAGTCGAGCACGCTCCCGAACCTTGCGGGCCAGCCAGGTTGACGAAGACGAAGTCAGTTGGGTTTTGACTCAAAAGGTTATCAGCATTATCCACGCTGAAATTGACAGAACTGTTCGTCGATCCCGACTCATTCGTAGCCGAGAATGCCGTTAGCGTCGCCGGACAATAGAAAGATGTGTTCGTCGTGCAGATGGGAATATTGCCGCCTGGGAAGTTGGATTCGATCCCGTTGGGAAAGAACAGTCCGTTGGAACCACTGTCGATGAAGCTGCTATTTAGAGTTTGCCCGCTAAAGGCCGTGCTGATGCTATCGTTATTATCCAGCAGAAGCACGGCGGCGCTGCCCAACGCATTGTTGGACTGCGTTCCGATGCCGAAGATCAAGCTTCCGCTCAGAGTTGCAGCGGTACTAGTAACCGCTGGCAGTTCCAGAATTACTCCGTTATTGTCTCCCGTGAAATTGAACACCGGGTTAGTCACTTGGAAATTGGCCGCCGTATCGCCGCAGACTGTACCGCATGAGACGAATGTTGGGTTACCGCAACCCGTGCTGGAGCTGCAAAAGTAATACACCGCCGGGGGGGTGCCCCCACCGTTTTGAACCGGATCGCAACCGAAGCCACAATCAAATGGTTCCGGACCGACGCCAAGGATGCCGTTCGCGCCGAGGGTCGCCTGGGTATCTTCGTTGGTTCCGGTGCAACCCGGAGGAATTAAGTATCCGGTCGGGGGCGGAGCCGGGGTCGCTATTAATTGGACAGAAGTTGCACTGGCCACCTCGCCCGCGATCTTGATGTCCGCCTGGGCTACGTTTCCCCAAAGGAAGCTGTTGTCCAGGAACTGGATGCAATTGTTCAGGGTATTGCCGTTGCCATCGGTGGGCACGGGAAGACTGATAGTAACCGCCGAACCTAAGAGTCGCAGGCCGAACGAGCCCGTGTCTACGAGCACGTGATCAATGGTCTGGCAGGTGGTCGAACCGGGCACGCAGATATTCACGCTGACAAAAGCGCCGTTGGAGTAGTTGCCTAGCGGGCCGCCGTCTACGGTGATCGGCTGGATGTTCTGCCCCGCGACCGGTGGCTGCGGCACCCCCACGGGAGTGCTGCCACCGCCGCCGCAAGCCGTCAGGAACCCCAAAGCACCGACTACAAATAAGATCAGAAGGCTACGCACCGTTGTTCTCCTCATTGAATTTCATCCGCGGTTACGCCTTGCGGCAACATCGTCGGAACGTAAGCTTTGCCAAAATATGAGCGCATGTGACCGCCGTTTTGAACGACCAAACCGGGATGCTGAATGCTGAGTGCCCTGCGGCCGACGTGAGCCTCACGCTGGGTCGCAGCCGCGTCGGCGAACTGCTGGTAGTAGGTACCCAACAGTTGTTGCATGTTGGGAATGAACTGTCCGTGCCAGGTGATGGCAAAAACCTTGCCCGCCGGGGAAACATATTCCTTTACGACAGTGCCGGCGGAGGCTTTGATCTCATGGACTGTATAGGCCGCGGCTTGCGTGGTTTTCAGGGTGCCTTTCATCTGCGCCTGATCTTCGTGGACCGAGGTGACGTCTCCGCCCAGCGCAGCGAGTGCGGGAAGAGAAAGCGTCAACATCAGAAGAGCAAGGCTGATCAAGGAGATCTGAAATTTTGATTTCATGTGGCTCACTCCGCTTTCTATGATGCGCAATACCGAGAGGCTTTCGTTGTGTTAAACACAAAGCATGACGTTAAGTTGCGGTCGAAGTTGGGTCGCCGGCTAGGATTCCCACCGGACTCCCTCGGGGTTGCACCTTATTACGACCTTGGCTTGACGGTGTCTCGATCTGCTGTGGGCGTGAGAGACGGGCCGTTTTCAACGTCAGCAGCCATTGCCGCGTGTCTGTCACGAAGATTTTCAAACTGTTAGGAATCGAACCACCATCCGCTCCTGCCAAAAAGGCGTCCGACAGGAGTGTCCGCCCTACACCGTCAAAACTGACTTATGTCATTCTATGCTTTTTGTCGCTGCGCGATGTAAAGGGCTTGTAAAGTTATTTTACTTTTTGCATTCCCCGGCCGAATTGGCATTCGCGCGAGCCAAGCAGTAAATTGTTAAGCGGAGAGATTGATGTCCAGCTGCGCATCGTGTGGTTCGCCAGTGCCTGAGGCGGGACGCTTCTGCTCGTCTTGTGGCACCGCCGTGGTTTCGGGGAACGCGTCCGACGAACTCGCAACTATGGACTATGTGGACTCCAAGCCCAGGCAATTGGAGCGGGCGTCGTCCGATGCGGCTGTGAAAGTTTCAAGTTCCAAAACTCCGAGTTCCGGCGGTTTGCTGACCGAAGGCAGATTTCTCCCGGGACGCCTGCTGGCTGGGCGCTATCGCATCATTGCCTTGCTCGGAAGGGGTGGAATGGGCGAGGTGTATCGCGCCGATGATCTGACCTTGGGCCAACCGGTGGCGCTCAAGTTCTTGCCCGAAGACGCGGGCCGGGACGAGCCTTTGCTGGAGCGATTCCGAAATGAGGTTCGGCTGTCCCGCAGAGTCTCGCACCCGAATGTTTGCCGGGTTTACGACGTGGGTGAAGTGGATGGGCACACGTTCTTCACCATGGAGTATGTGGATGGTGAGGATTTGGCCTCCTTGTTGCGGCGCATTGGGCGCTTGCCGGCTGACAAAGCTTTGGAAATTGCGCGCCAGCTTTGCGCGGGCTTAGCCGCGGCCCATGCCAAGGGAGTATTGCACCGCGATCTGAAGCCGGCCAACATCATGCTCGACGGGCGAGGGCAGGTAGTGGTTACAGATTTCGGTCTGGCTGGCCTGGTGGATCAGATCCCAGGCAGCGATGTGCGTAGCGGTACGCCGGCGTACATGTCTTCGGAGCAACTGGAAGGCAAAGAAGTCAACGCCAAGAGCGATATTTACTCTTTAGGTTTGGTGCTTTACGAAATCTTCACTGGCAAGCGGGCGTTCAACGGGGAGTCTCTGGCGGAACTGGTGCGGGTGCGGAGCGAATCGGCTCCCAGCAAGCCTTCTACGCTGGTGAAGGATCTTGATCCGGCAGTGGAGCGGGTGATCTTGCGTTGTCTTGAGGCCGATCCGGCAAAACGGATGGGTTCGGCCTTAACGGTTGCGGCTGCCTTGCCAGGCGGAGATCCGCTGGCCGCCGCTCTGGCCGCGGGGGAAACGCCGTCGCCGCAGATGGTCGCAGCTGCGGGAGAAACCACAGGACTGGCGCCGCGCGCAGCTATCCTGTGCCTGGCGGCGGCAATCCTGGGATTGGGTCTAGCTGCGTTCGTGTCTGTCAAGACCAGCGCGATCGGAAAATTTGGTCTGGAGCAATCGCCAGAAGTCTTGACCCAGAGGGCAAAAGAAATTGTGAGCCATCTCGGGTACACGGATAAAGCGATCGACAGCGCTGGCGACTTTTCTTACGACATGGATTTTCTGCGCTACGTCGAGAAGAATGACAAGCCGCACCCGCGGTGGGAGGAAGTGCTTTCCGGTCGGCCCGCGCCGCTGCAGTACCTGTATCGGCAAAGTGGGCAATACATGCTGGGCACGGATTTTCACAACTTCATGTTGACTCCGGGAGAGGTAACCGACGACGATCCTGCTCCGATTCTGTCAGGAATGATCAACCTGGCAGTCGATCCGCGAGGACGGCTGACATTTTTTCAGGCAATCCCGCCACAGGTGGAAGAGAGTGGAACGCACGCGCAGGCGGTCGACTGGAATGTTTTGTTTCGCGATGCTGGGTTGGATGCGGCGCAATTCAAGGCGACGGAGCCGATCTGGACTTCGCTCGCCGCCGCGGATACGAGGGCAGCGTGGACCGGAAACTGGCCCGGCAGCAACCGTCCCTTGCGCGTTGAAGCGGCTGCGTTCGAGGGCAAGCCAGTGTTCTTTTCGCTGATTGGACCCTGGAGCCGGCCAGAACGCATGCGGCCGGATCCGCCTGCGACTGCGGGACGAAGAGCCGGCAATCTGCTTCTCCTGGGAATGATTCTGCTGGTTGTCGCTGGGGCTGCGCTACTGGCGCGGCGAAATTACATACGAGGCCGGGGGGACCGTCACGGCGCTTCCCGCCTGGCTTATGTGGTTTTTGCAACCTTGATCGCATTGTGGCTGTGCGAATCGCACATCGTCCCGACGCCGGTTGCGCTGTTGCCATTCTTTCTGGCGATCAGCACGGCGCTCTTTTACTCTGGCCTGATGTGGATTCTGTATCTTTCGCTCGAACCTTACGTACGCCGCCATTGGCCGCAAACGCTGGTTTCCTGGAGCCGGCTGGTGATGGGGCAACTGCGCGATCCGCTGGTCGGCCGCGATGTTTTATTTGGCGTAATTCTGGGCGACGTTTGGATTCTGATTTATCACGTGGGCCATGCACTGATGATGAATAAGGGCGCAGCTCCTGAAATCAATTCAACAGATTACCTTGTCGGCGGGCGTCAAGCGCTGGGGACATGGTTAATTCAAGTCCCAGCAGCGATCGAAGGGACTCTGCTTTTCTTTTTCGTGCTCTTTGTGTTGCGCGTGCTGCTGCGGAAGGAATGGCTGGCGGCCATCGTGTTCGTGGCGATCTGGGTGACCCTGAAAACCTTGGGGAGCGACTATCCGTCGATTGAGGGCCCGGCGTGGACGCTTCTTTACGCGGTCGCCGCGATCGTTGTCTTTCGCTTCGGTTTTGTGGCTTTAGCAGTTGGCCTGTTCGTCACAGATATGTTGTTGAACGTGCCTCTTACCTTGGACTTTTCCTCATGGTACGCCGGCAGTACGTTGCTCCCACTGCTGAGCGTCGCCGCCCTCGCGGTTTGGGGGTTCTACAATGCGCTGGCAGGACAAAAACTGTGGAAGACTGAGCCGTTCAGTTAGGCCGCATGTCCCTGGTGTCGTATCTTCCTCAGAACGTTGTTGTCAACCTTCGTCCACGTCTTCCGCAATCTCGCTGATCACAATCGGCGCGATGTTTCCCTGACGCAGGTGCTGATTGAGTTGCATCAGGCGTGTAGTCTTGAACTGATTCCACTCTGTGATGCGCAGTTTCGCGGCCCGGCTCGACTCGTGGTACAACGCAATAGCTTGCGACGGCACAGCCCGATCACCGCTCTCGACCACTGCCAGTGCGGAGGCGAGTCCCTTACTGGCATTTTCCAGTCCCAATGCGTTATTCGTGAGATCTTCGCTGCCGGCGAGTATCTTCCGGATTTCACTTTGGAGTTGTGACACTGCGGATTTCAGATCAGTGTGACCGTCACCGAGTTTCTGCTCAACGTCAGACAACTGCTTCTGCACCGACCTGATCTCGGCCAACGTTTGCCGGCTGCTGATGGCTTCAGCGAAAATCTGGCGGCCTAACTGGAGTTGCTGTTCGAGGTCGCGAGCAGTCACTGGGGATCGCGGATCCATCACGAGCTTTAGTGGCTGAGTCAGAATCTTGCCATCGACGGTGAGGCGCACCTGATAAGTGCCTGAAACCGCGCGTGGACCCCGGAGAGACCGGCGCTCGTCCTCGCTAGCCTGATCCGCAGCCTTGCCGGCCGGGATACCCCATGCAAGATTCCACACGAAGCGATGCATGCCGGGAGTGGTCTCGAGAATCGCTGGTTTCGGGAACCAGCGCTCGGCGATTGCGCGTGGAGAATGTTTTTGTTCTCTCGGATCATCGGAGGAAAAACTGTCAACAAGATTCTGCCTCTCATCGAGAATATCGAGCTTGATGTGGCCGGCTGCATTCTTGAGGTAATAATCTACGATGGCGCCGTCAGGAGGATTTTTCGCGGTGGGTTCTTCCGGCGGCAAGGGAGAGCCGAGGAAGACATCATTATCGATGCGCACGGCTGTCGCCGGCGCGTAGAGGCATGGCCCTGCCGCGTTCACGGCGTCGTGCACTTGCCGCAACGGCGTGATGTCATCGAGAATCCAGAACGCACGCCCGTGGGTCGCGGCCACGAGATCGTCTCCGTGAATCGTCAAGTCGTGGATTGAAACTGTAGGAAGATTCAACTGCAGCAATTGCCAGTGGTCGCCATCGTCAAATGAAACGTAAGCACCGAGTTCGGTTCCAGCGAAGAGCAAGCCGCGCGTTTGGGAATCTTCGCGTAAGGAACGCAAGAATGCGGATGCGCCAATGCCGCTGGTGATGGCCTGCCAGGTCGCTCCGTAATCGCGGGTGCGATAAAGGTACGGCTTTTGGTCATCGAGACGATGCCGATCCACGGCCGCGTACGCTTCCCCTGGGTCAAAGTGCGATGCCTCGATCAGAGATATTCTGCTCCAGTTTCCGAGTCCGCTGGGCGTAACCTCTTTCCAGGTCTTTCCACCATCTCGCGTGAGGTGAATCAGACCTGTGTCGCTGCCCGCCCAGATCAGATTTCCGTCCAAACTGGAAGGCGCGATGGTATAGACCACACCGTATCCCCTCTGCTTCGCGTTCTCGACCGTGGTCAAACCTTCGGGCTTCGGGTCGCCGGGATGCTGGGTCGACCCAGTCAGATCCGGACTAATGATTTCCCAATGCAGGCCCCCGTCGAGCGTCTTCATCACGTACTGTGTGCCCAGATACAGCGTTTTCTTATCCACGGGCGAAAACACCAGCATGGGTGTCCAAGGATCGCGATACTTACGAACGTTAATGTCGACACCAAAATTCGACAGCGGCCACGGAGTAATGTCCTGACTGAATGACGTTCGAAGATTGAAACGGGTAACGTCTCCGTAGGTTCCGGTCAGATAGACGATGTTCGGATCTTTCGGGTCAGGGGCAATGTATCCGCTCTCGCTGCCGCCAGCGGGAGACCAATCGCGAGCAGTAATCAGTCCGGAGTCGCCGCGGCTCCGCACTGCCGCGCTTCCGCTGTCTTGCTGGGTGCCATAAACAACGTAGGGAAACTGTTCGTCTGTGGTCACATGGTAGAACTGTCCGGTGGGTTGGTTGTACCACGAGCTCCAAGTCTGGCCGTAGTCGAGGCTGATGGTTGCGCCCTGATCGGTGCCGAGAATCATTCGTGACGAATCTTTGGGGTCAACCCAAATCTGGTGATAATCGTCTCCTCCCGGCGCGCCGCGGACGATCGAAATTGTTTTACCGCCATCCTCGGAGCGATACAGCGCTACGTTAGGAAGGTAAATCACGTCACGGTTATTTGGATCGACCGTAATATTTCCGAAGTACCAGGCACGGCTGGTAAGACGATGGTCTTCGTTCTGCAGTGTCCATGTATTCCCTCCGTCGTCCGAGCGATAGAGTCCTGGCCTCTTGGAACCGCTGATGAGCGCGTACACTCGTTCGCCATTGGGCGAAACGGCTACGGCCGAACGGCCCCAATCTCCTTCGGGCAATTCGTTCCCCGTGAGGCGCGACCAGGTTTGACCGCTATCGCGCGAACGGAAAAGACCGCCGCCGGGCCCGTCGAGCGGAGCATACGTACTCCACGGCGGACGGTGGCTTCGCCACGTCGTAGCGAATAGAAGCTTCGAGTCCTCGGTGGCAATCGCGAGATCGGAAACGCCAATGTCTGGACCTTGATCCAGAACTTTCGTCCAGGTGGCGCCGCCATCGGACGACTTGTAAACACCGCGATCGTTATTTGGAGCGTAAGCGTGTCCGAGCGCGCCAACATAGACGATGTTCGCATTTTGTGAGTCTAAGACAATGCGGCTGATTTGACGGGTGTCTCGCAGCCCGATATTGGTCCAAGTCTGGCCAGCGTCCGTCGATTTATAAACACCATCTCCCGAAGAGAGATTGGAGCGAATGTCTGACTCTCCGGTACCCGCGTAAATGATTTTGGCGTCGGACGGAGCCACCGCGAGCGCGCCGATCGAAGCCACCGATTGCCCGTCGAAAATCGGCTTCCACACCATTCCTGCGTCGGTGGTTTGCCAGACGCCGCCACCGACCGATCCAAAATAAAAAGTGGTTGAGCTTCCGGGAATCCCAGCAACGGCGACTACGCGGCCCCCGCGAAATGGCCCGATCAGACGCCATTTGAGCCCGCTGTAAAGTTCGGGAGGCATTGTCTGCGCCGTGGCCGGCGCCGGAACGATCAGAAAGACTAAAGTGGCAAGCAAGAGCTTGATCACAAACTTGTGCACGTGGCTGGTCCTCACTAGGAAAACAATTAGTGTAGATGAAAGTTTTGAATTCGTTAAAACGATGGTGACATCAAATTTAGAGGAATGAAGGCGCTCGAGCCCAGCGAGGTCTCACAACACGCTTCGATCTCGGGCTAAAGACCTATGGATAAACCAACAGTAGATGTGTTGTGCAAGAACTGCGGCAAGGCTTTTACCGCGTTTTTGAAAGAGATGGCGGACAAGAATGCCGAGGTTACTTGTCCGTCCTGCGGTGAGAAGGTTCGACACAATAATTTAGTGCGGCCGACGGTGCAGCACTAACAGACGCTACCGGGTGACCGCATTCCTGTGACGACAGAATCCACTGTAGCGACCTCTTTCCAATTGCGCGAGTTCTGCTGGATTGAGGCGGTGAGCTGCGGATTTCTATTACGCGAATTACTTCGGCTTCTGATCAGCGAGCCCCGTCCATGCGAGCAGAGCAAATGCGCCCATGGCGAAGATGGAGACCAAGGCGCAGGTGCGAGTAATGTCGCTCACCTTCCATTTTGTCCCGGTCGGATCAGAAACTACCGTAAGCCCGACTCGCGGAATAACAACGAGGATGTTTCCCGCCGCGGACACGGCGTAGAAGAGCACCGCTTGCTGCCAATAACTGGCCGGCAATGGATCAGGGTTGGCTGGGCGCCCCCGCAGATAAAAAGCGAACAATTGATAGAACACATACACCGTCAGGTACCAGCCAAGGAAGTTGCTCACAGGCACGCCGAAATACGCTCCTCCTTGCTGCCAGATCCAAAGGTGCATGAAGGTCGACCACACTGGATCCTGGGAAAAATCCCAGGCGACCATGATGAAGCCCGCAACCAAAGGCAGTGTTACGTCATGAGAACCCGCCAGTGGACTTCGCACATTTCGCAAAATCAGATGGGCCACTATCCAGGAGAGATACGCCATTCCTAAGTACGCCAGCCCGAGCAGGATGGGGACACCGAAGAGTTTCGGCCCCATTAAATCGGTGAAGTAGTAGTGACCGAATGGAAAGCCCGTACGAATCCCCAGATTCTCAAAGATGTTCCCTATCACGAGGCAAATGGCCAGAAATGTGACGATACCGCGCGTTCCGTATATCGTGGCCCCGTGAATCAGAGCAAAGACGATTAACGGAAGGACATGCAATGCGACGACTACGAATATGGGCACCTTCCCGGGAAAGACTTGCAAAATCCGTGCCGCGGCGTACACGGAGAGCAGCGCCCAAAACACCAGGGTTGTTTTAACCCGCTTGCTTGCGACACTTTCGACGGGTTTGTTCATCAGCCATAAGAATACCTCTCCGAGGACGCGAAACTCCCCTGATGGATATTATTGGACTCGTCAATTCAGCGGATCGCAAAAAAAAGCACGGCCGAAGCCATGCCATCCTCCGATCCAATTTTTGCCGAGTTATGATTTGTTGGCCACTTCCAGATTGTTTTGCACAGTGAAGGCTCCAAATACTTGGTTCGCGCGTATACCCGCGATCTGCTTGTCCATCGCACTGCCGACCACGCCGTAGAGGCTCAGTTTGCCACGATCGACGACGATTCGGATGGGCTTGGCTGGGTCAATCGCGTAGCGACTCAACACTGGATCGCGATAAATTGCCCGCAAAGTGCGGATTCTGATGTCGTCGTCGAAATTAGAAACCGGGGCGACTTTAGAGTTGTTTATTACGTCCTTTACGCCAGGAGTGGTATCGACGAGCGCCAACGCGGAGTCGCGGTCAACTTCGGTGCGAGTCTCGCCATTCAGCGTGACCACACCATCCTGCACCGACGCAGTGACGAAATTAAACGCGATGTCGTAGCCCATGCGGTCGTAGTACAGCTTGCGGTCGAGTTGTGCCGCGAGTTGCGCGTCTGTGACGGCCTTGCCGTTCACCACAATCAGGTTGCGCACTCCCTGCACGTTTTGTGTTTTGCGAATCTTCTTCGCCGCGTCCAGCTTCTGCTGATAAAGATCCACGTTGCCGCTCAAGGTGACGATGCCGTCGTTGACCTCGGCTTGAACGTTGTGGAATTCTTTCTTACTTGCGAGTTGCTGTGAGGCTTTGGCCTCGATCGTGGCGTCGTAGCGGCTCGCGCTGGTTTGCGCGAACATGCTGGCACTTAGGACGGTCATGCCAACGAACCAGCCGAAACTCCGCAGAACAGCTTTCATAAAATTAACCATCCGATCTCCTGCAAGGAATAAACCCAGGTTCCGACGAAAAGTCTTCATAGTTTCCTTCCTTTTACTTTTCTTTACTAACTGGTTAGTTAAATAATCAGATGCGATGCGCCGGTTCTCAGAACGTAAAGATTTGTACGATTCTGCGGCCAATCGCGTCCGCCGAGAGTGGGGCCGGCGTGCGTTGTGGATCATCCACGGTGACCGAATACCCCACTTCGGCAACGCTGGATCTGCTGAGGAGCCTAACCCGCAAAGTTGAAAACGGACGTTAACAGCCATGTTTAACGGACATTAACATCCATGCTTAGTGGAATCCCTGATGTGGATCGTAGGACTTCCTCGGCGAGGAGAAACAGGGCCTCTGCCCTTGTAACCATTGCGCAGTGGGTCGATTCTGGTGATCGATTCGAATGTCCGGTTACGGCGATCAATTTGTTAGTCGGTCGGTTAGGGCTTAGCACGCGCAGGGATGGCGACTCGGCAAAACGCAGCGGCGCAATAATTTAGGGGCTGTCCGCGATTAATTTGAATGGAAAGGAGCATCCAGCTATGGGAGCAGCTACGGTTCCATATGGCCGGTCGACGCAAAAGGCACCGGCGGTAAAAGAGGTACATATATTGTGGATCACAGCCGGCCTTGGCTGTGATGGAGATTCGGTTTCGATAACTGCGGCCACGCAGCCGAGCGTCGAGGATGTGTTGCTGGGCGCGATTCCGGGTTTGCCTAAGGTGCATTTGCATAATCCCGTGCTTGCCGTGGAAGTTGGCGACGACTTCATGAAGTTTTTTTATGAGGCGGAGGAAGGCAAGCTGGATCCGTTCGTTCTGGTGGTGGAAGGCTCGATCCCGAACGAGAGTATCAAGAAAGAAGGATATTGGGCGGCGATGGGAACCGATCCGGAATCGAAACAGCCCATCAAGACTACCGAGTGGATCGACCGGTTGGCTCCCAAGGCGTTGGGAGTGATCGCAATTGGCACCTGCGCCACGTACGGCGGCATTCACGCCATGGAGGGAAATCCGACGGGCTGCATGGGTCTGGCGGATTACCTGGGCTGGGAATGGCGATCCAAGGCCGGGTTGCCAATCGTAAACGTTCCCGGATGCCCGGTGCAGCCGGACAATTTTATGGAGACCGTGCTCTACCTGCTTTATCAAGTGGCGGGGCTGGCGCCGATGATTCCTTTGGACGACCAACTGCGTCCTACTTGGCTTTTCGGCAACACCGTGCATGACGGTTGCGACCGGGCCGGATATTACGAGCAGGGCGATTTCGCCGAAGTCTACGGCTCGCCGAAGTGCATTGTGAAGCTGGGATGCTGGGGACCCGTGGTCAACTGCAACGTGCCCAAACGTGGATGGATGGCGGGGATCGGCGGTTGCCCGAACGTAGGCGGCATCTGCATTGGATGCACCATGCCGGGCTTCCCCGACAAGTTCATGCCCTTCATGGATGAGCCGCCGGGCGCGAGAGTTTCAACTGCCAGCATCGGTGTTTATGGCCAGGCAATTCGGGCGTTGCGTACAGTCACGCAAAACACGGTGAACAAGGAACCCAAATGGCGGCATCCTCGGCCGGAGCTGACCACGGGGTACCATCCCAGGTCTTATTAACGACGATTTTGTTCGACAGCTGGCTGAGGAGTCGGACCGAGAAAACACTAAGGAGCCATTGCTATGAGTACCATTACCGCACCGACTAAAGACGTTCCCGGCAAATCGAGGAATCTGGTCGAGATGAATTGGGACCCGATCACTCGCATTGTGGGCAGCCTGGGCATTTTTACCAAGATTGACTTCGACGCCCGCAAGGTGGCTGAGTGTTACAGCACGTCTTCCATCTTTCGCGGATACAGCATTTTCATGAAGGGGAAAGATCCGCGCGATGCCCACTTCATCACCAGCCGCATCTGCGGCATCTGCGGCGACAACCACGCCACCTGCGCAACCTATGCGCAGAACATGGCTTTCGGAGTCAGGCCGCCGCATATCGCGGAATGGATCGTCAATCTCGGCGAAGCCGCCGAGTATATGTTTGATCACAACATTTTCCAGGACAACCTGGTCGGCGTCGACTTCTGCGAACAAATGGTCAAAGAAACGAACCCCAAGGTGCTGGCGAAAGCGGAATCAACTCCGGCGCCACACTCCAATGAGCACGGCTTCCGCACCATCGCGGACATTATGCGGGCGCTCAATCCTTTCACCGGTTCGTTTTATCTTGAAGCTCTGCAGATGAGCCGCATGACCCGCGAGATGTTCTGCCTGATGGAAGGGCGACACGTGCATCCGTCGACTCTTTATCCGGGCGGAGTAGGGACAGTGCCGACTGTGCAGCTTTTCACCGACTACATTGTCCGGCTGATGAAGTATGTTGAGTTTATGAAGAAGGTTCTGCCGCTGCACGATGATTTGTTCGACTTCTTTTACGACGCCTTGCCGGGCTACGAGGAAGTCGGCAAACGCCGCATCCTGCTGGCCTGTTGGGGATCGTTTAACGACCCTGAGCATTGCGACTACACCTACAAAAACATGACGAACTGGGGCCGGAAGATGTTTGTCACTCCCGGTGTCGTCGTCGACGGCAAGCTGGTCACGACGGATCTCGTGGACATCAACCTGAACATTCGGATTCTGTTGGGCAGTTCTTACTATGACGATTGGAAGAATGCGGAGACTTTCGTGAAGACGGATCCGCTGGGAAATCCGGTCGATAAGAACCATCCCTGGAACCAGACCACGATACCGCGGCCACAGAAGCGCGACTTCAACGGAAAATATACCTGGGTAATGTCGCCACGGTGGCTCGACAAGCGCACCGGCGATCATCTCGCGCTTGATACTGGCGGTGGACCCATCGCGCGGCTATGGGCGACGGCGCTGGCAGGGCTGGTAGATATCGGGTACATCAAATCAACCGGCAAGAGCGTGAAGATCTATTTGCCCAAGACAATGTCGAAGCCCGAGGTCGAGTTCGAATGGAAGATTCCGAAGTGGAGCAATGCCATTGAACGCGACCGGGCGCGCACTTACTTCCAAGCCTACGCGGCTGCGGCTGCGCTTTATTTCGCGGAGCGGGCGATGGAAGAACTTCATGCCGGCCACACCAGGACCTGGTCGGATTTCAAGGTGCCGGAAGAGTCCATTGGCTGCGGTTTCCACGAAGCGGTGCGAGGCGTGCTTTCGCATCACGTGGTGATCCGCAAAGGGAAGATTGCGAACTATCATCCGTATCCACCAACACCTTGGAACGCCAATCCGCGTGACATTTATGGCACGCCGGGGCCGTATGAGGATGCGGTGCAGAACACGCCGATCTTCGAGGAGAATGGGCCGGAGAAATTCAAGGGCATCGACATCATGCGGGCGGTGCGGAGCTTTGATCCGTGCTTGCCTTGCGGCGTGCACATGTACCTGGGCAATGGGAAGGTTTTGCGGACGGATCATTCTCCGATGTTCGGGTTTCAACATTAGATACTGTGGGCGTTCAGAGGAGTGAGGGCCAGATTTGTTTCCTTCACTCCTCAGGTTTTCTGATAAACGAATCGACAGAAATACTATGCCGGATGACAAAGATTTTCGGTTGAAGGTTCAGCGCATCGGCGAATTAGTCGCTGAATTGGAGAACATCGCAGATGCGGAGCGCCGCACCGGCGCAAAGGCCCTGGTGCAACTGCTGCTGGACTTGCACGATGTCGGCCTGGAGCGGGTCATGGAAATCGTCGCGAAAAGCGGCGAACCGGGACTGCGCATCATAGACGAATTGGGCCGCGATTCTCTAGTCAGCAGCCTCTTGGTTCTATATGGCCTTCACCCTCAGGATTTGGAGACTCGAGTGGCTGAGGCAGTGGAAAGAGTTCGGCCGCGAGTACGTAAGGGCGGAGGTGAACTGGATCTGCTGGGCACTGTGGGTGGTGTCGTCCGGTTACGATTGCAGGTTACCGGTCACGCATGTGGGTCGACGGGCACGACCCTCAAAGCCATGGTCGAGGATGCGCTCTACGAAGCCGCGCCGGATGTGGGCCAGTTGTTGATTGAAGGACTGGATGAACAGACGGGTGCGTCCGGGTTTGTGCCTTTGGGCAAACTGGGCGGTGTGAGCGCAGCGGCGTCATCCCATGGTTAATGCCGGGTTCGAGAATTTCGTGAGCCGATGATGAATGAAGTCCAGCCGGGATACGACAACGCCTTCGGAGTCCTCCGCCAATTCATCCGGCGCAAACGGGATGTGGAGCGTTGCGAACTGTGCAGCGCCGAAGTTGCAGCCGATCATCCGCATCTGATCGAACCGGCGAGCAGGAAGCTGCTGTGTTCGTGCAATGCTTGCGCGATCCTGTTTAGCGGAATGGGGACGAAGTATAAGCGGGTTCCGCGGCGGGTGCTTGCTTTGGCGGATTTTCGTCTCTCTGACGGGCAGTGGGACAGCCTGATGATCCCGATCAGCATGGCTTTTTTCTTTCGCAGCACACCGGATGCCCGGACGGTTGCTTTTTATCCCAGTCCGGCGGGAGCGACTGAATCGTTGCTACCGCTGGAGACTTGGGAAGATATTGAAAACAGCAATCCGGTGGTGAAGGAAATGGAGTCTGATGTTGAAGCTCTGCTGGTTAATCGGATTGGACATGTTCGCGAATTTGCCGCCGCGGAATACTATTTGCTGCCCATCGACGAGTGTTACAAGCTTGTGGGTCTGATTCGGGCCAACTGGCGCGGACTTTCCGGCGGAACCGAGGTCTGGCAGGAGATTGGCCGGTTCTTCGAGGCATTGAAACAGCGGGCCACGGCGGTACGAGAGGAAGCGAATGCCTGACCTGAGCTTCCAAGTCGAGAAGGCAGAGCCGCAACGTTTCACCGTGGCGCCGACACTGCTGTTCAAGCTCCGCATCAGCAATGCGGTGCCAAATGAGATTATCCATTCGGTCGCGTTGCGTTGTCAGATTCAACTTGAGGTAACGCGGCGGCAATATAGCGTCGAGGATCAGAAGCAATTACGAGATCTTTTTGGCGAGGCCGAACGGTGGGGGCAGACTTTGAAAAGCATGTTGTGGACGCATGCCAGCGTTGTCGCGCCCGCATTTCAGGAAACTGCGGTGGTGGACCTTCCGGTTCCTTGCACTTTCGATTTCAACGTGGCCGCGACGAAATATTTCCACGGGCTTGCTGAGGGTGATGTGCCACTTGCCTTCCTGTTCAGTGGAACGGTTTTTTATGCGGATGGCGACGGAGCCCTGCAAGTGGCTCCTATTCCGTGGGACAAGGAGGCTCGTTTCCGGCTGCCGGTAAAGTCGTGGCGCGAAATGATGGATATTTATTATCCCAATAGCGCGTGGCTGTGTTTGCGGCGGGATGTTTTCGAGCGCTTATATCAATACAAGGTGGAGCACGGCATTCCGACCTGGGAGCGGGCGTTGGAACGGATCCTTCCTACGCTTGAAGAGGCGGTGAAGCGATGAATACAAAATCGGTAGACGCCATTGCGAATGCCGTGCTCTACGAAGGGTACATGCTCTATCCGTATCGCGCTTCGTCGGTGAAGAATCGGCAGCGGTTTAATTTTGGAGTCCTTTATCCGCAGGCGTACAGCGAGTCGCAAAGTGGCTCGGACGGCTGCAGTATGCAGACGGAGTGCCTTGTCGAAGGGACTTCTTTATCGGCGGTCGAGGTGCGTGTGCGGTTCCTCAAACTGGTGGATCGTTTGGTGCGTACGCTAATCGCAACAGCACAAAAGGCAGAGGGGACGGCTGTTTTCGAGCCCACTTCCCGGCTTGAAGTCGATGGCAAAGTATTCTTTCCCTGGCAGGAGGCGATTGAATGTGAAGTTGCCGTGCCGGCTTGCAATCTAGACACACTCACTGCAACGCCCCTGGAGTGGAAATTTGCATTCCCTGAAAAGGAGGAAACAGAGCTTTTACGCGACTCGAATGATCGCATCGTGGGACAGATCGTTAGGTGCCAGCAACCAGTTCAGGGAACAGTGGAAATTAAGACGGCACATGAGGGCGACGATTTATTCAAATTCCAAGTGCGGGTAAAGAATCTCACGTCGATAGAAGGTGACGCCGCGCAGATCACGCGGGAACAGGCCTTGGTGCAATCTCTGGTCTCGGCTCACATCCTGCTGGGCGTGGTGGACGGGCAGTTTGTGTCGCTGCTCGAGCCGCCCGAACATCTGAGACAGATTGCGGCAAGTTGCCGCAATGCCGGAGCCTGGCCGGTTTTGGTTGGAGCCGATAAAGAACGCAACACCATGCTTTGCTCGCCCATCATTCTCTATGATTACCCACAAATCGCGCCTGAGAGTCCGGGCGATTTGTTTGACGGGACCGAGATCGATGAGATTCTTGCGCTGCGCATTCTTACGATGACGTACGAAGAAAAGCAAGAAATGCGGAACACCGACGAACGCGCCCGCAAATTGCTGGAGAGAACGGAAACTCTGCCCATGGAGCACTTGATGAAGCTCCATGGAACGCTGAGGGAATTGCGTTCGCCGAAAGAGGAGATGCTATGAACGAATGGGAATGGCAGCTCCTCGACGCGAAACAGCCGGTCGACGACTTGCACATCTCAGGCATTGAAGTGCGGCCTGGAAGCCGGGTGAGGCTGCATCCGCGGGCGGGCGGCGACATTATGGATATCGCGCTTGCGGATAAAACGGCCGTTGTCGAATCGATCGAGCAGGACTACGACGGAAAAATTCACGTTTGTGTTGTCATCGATGATGATCCGGGACGCGACATCGGGCTGATGCGACAACCAGGTCACCGATTCTTCTTCGATCAAGACGAAGTTGAACCACTTCCCCACGGTGATCGCGACGGTGCCGAGCAAGCGAAGTCGCCCCGGATCCTCATCGCTGGCATCGGCAATATTTTTCTTGGCGACGATGCTTTCGGCGTTGAAGTTGTGCGGCGCCTGGCCGCGCGCGAGTTGCCGCAGAATGTTCGCGTGACTGATTTTGGCATCCGGGGTTACGATCTGGCGTACGCTTTGCTCGATGGATACGATACAACGATCCTGATCGATGCATGTCCGCGTGGCGAACCGACAGGGACGCTGTACGTGATTGAGCCCGACGTAAACGATACAGGCGGTGCAGAAGAGCAGCAGACTACGTTCGAAGCTCATAGCATGAACCCCTTGAATGTGCTCCGCCTTGCAACATCGATGGGTGGGCCACTCAAACGTGTGTTGCTGGTCGGATGTGAACCGGGCACGCTTGGACCCGAAGAGGGCCAGATGGGGCTGAGTGAACCGGTCGAAGCTGTCCTCGATGAAGCGGTGAAACTGGTTGAGTCGCTGATCGCAAAGATACTGAGTGGAAGCGAATCTGCAATAAAGGACCTGAACGACATTCAATGAGAGGAGACTGCCGTGGCCATATTCTCTGAAAGTGCGGATTTTGGAAGCAACAAAGACACTCTGTACATGCTGGGTGGAGCTGCGCTGATTCTGTTTGGAACGGGAATGATCCTGTCCAACCCAGTGGTTCGGCGTTATCTGGGACAGTTGGGGGTTGGCAATCTTCTGCTCGCTGCTTTGCCTGACGTTGACCGTTATATGAAACTGCGGGCCATGTGAACGCTGGGAGACCAATGGGATCGACGACCGAAACTACCGTTCATTACGTCACGGACACGCGCGCCAGCCAGTTCACCGTGCAGGTATTTTCGGGTGGATTGTTGTCGGCTTTCGGGCACAATCCGACGATTGCGATTCATGATTTCTTGGGCGAAGCAGAAGTGAACCCGGATGATCTTGAGCGCTCTTCACTGAAGATCACGGTCAAGGCGGAGTCGTTGACGGTGAGGGACGACATTTCGGACAAAGATCGGCGGGAGATGGAGCGCGTCATGAAACAGGAGATTCTTGAAACGTCTTCCTATCCTGAAATTGTTTACGAATGCTCGAACATCAGCACCACCAAGGCCGGTGACGGACAGTATTCGGTCAGACTCAATGGCGATTTGATTCTGCACGGTGTGACTCGTCCTCATACTGTCCCTGCAGGAGTAATGTTGAACGGGGATTCGCTGCGGGCGTTTGGAAATTTCTCTCTTCTGCAGTCGGATTATGATCTGAAACTGGCATCCGTTGCCGGCGGAGCGCTGAAGGTGAAAGACGAATTGAAGTTTTCATTTAACATCGTGGCTCAAAAAAAAGAGTGAATGGATGCGCAAGGACGATCAAGAGTTGAGGAGCAAAGAACTGCGATGTGCTTAGCCATACCTGGGCAGGTAGTTGAACTTTTTCCCGATCAGCCGCACGCCGCGCTCATTGATGTGGTTGGCGTACGGCGCAAGGTTGATTTGGGTCTTCTGCTAGATAACTTGCCGGTGAAGGGAGACTGGGTCCTCATCCATGTTGGGTTTGCCATGAGCAAAATCAGCGAAGAAGATGCTCTCGACCAGATGCGCACGCTCCGAATGTTGGGAGAAGCTGAAGCCGCGATGCAAGAGGTGCAGGGGTATGGCTTGGACAACGCTGAGAATACGAAAGCATCGTGAAGCATCTGTGAGGCGAAGGATTCAGGCATGAAATTCGTTGACGAGTTTCGCGATCCCGAGGTCATCACCAGGACTTCGGAAGAGATCCGTCGTCTCGCTGACCCCAAGCGCCATTACCGCATTATGGAAGTATGTGGCGGGCATACTCACGCTATTTACCGCTTTGGCTTGAAGGATCTGCTCCCGTCCAACATCGAATTGATTCACGGGCCGGGCTGTCCGGTCTGTGTGCTTCCGATGGGCAGAATTGACGACGGTCTCTCGATTGCCAAGCAGCCAAACGTGATTTTTGCTGCCTTCGGCGACATGATGCGCGTTCCGGGCACGCAGGGAAGTCCGCTTGAACACAAAGCCCGCGGGATGGATGTTCGCATCGTCTATTCTCCCTCCGATGCGCTTAAGCTGGCGCAAACAAATCCGGACAAGCACGTCATGTTTTTTGCCATCGGATTTGAAACCACGGCTCCCTCGACTGCGCTGACGCTGTTGCGGGCGGGGACCCAGGGCATCCACAATTTTTCCGTGTTCTGCAATCACGTGACGATTATTCCGGCGATTCGGGCGATCCTGGATTCTCCGGACATGCGCATCGACGCATTCATCGGCCCGGGGCACGTATCGACGGTGATCGGCTGCCGGCCTTATGAGTGGATCGCGAAGAACGAAAATAAACCGGTCGCCGTCTCCGGCTTCGAGCCGCTGGATATTCTGCAGTCGATTGTGATGGTTCTGCGCCAGTTGAAAGCAGATGAGGCCAAGATTGAGAATCAATACAAGCGCGTAGTGCCGTGGGAAGGGAATCACGCTGCGCTCAGAGCGATGGCGGATGTCTTCGAGTTGCGCCCATATTTTGAGTGGAGAGGGCTTGGGTTTATTTCGCAGTCCGCGCTGCGCATCCGGGAAAGTTATGCCGAGTGGGACGCGGAGCAGCGCTTTCACATTCCCGGCGTGCGGGTGACTGATCCCAAGGCTGCGCAGTGCGGAGAAGTGTTGAAGGGTGTGCTCAAGCCGCATCAGTGCAAACTTTTTGGCAAGGAGTGCACGCCTGAACATCCTGTAGGCGCACTCATGGTTTCATCCGAGGGATCATGCGCAGCGTACTTCAATTACGAACACCGCAAAATGGCAATGGTGACCAGCATAGCGTCGGTGGTGTGAAACTTGCCGAAGCTGCGGCCGCTGACAATTCACCCAAGGTCCGCTTCCGCGAACCGCAAATCGAGATGGCTCATGGCGCCGGGGGCAAGGCCAGCCGCAGACTGGTCGAGGGTCTTTTTGCTCCGCTGCTTTTTGCGTCCTCTTCAGAACCGTTGGGAGATGCGGCCCATCTGGATTTCAACGCTACCCGCGTCGCTATCACAACCGATAGTTTCGTCGTTAAGCCGCTGACCTTTCCCGGCGGCTCCATCGGAGAACTCGCGGTGAACGGAACCGTAAATGACCTCGCGGTTTCGGGAGCGAGGGCGGAAGCGATGGTCGTCACTTATGTGCTCGAAGCCGGACTGCCAACGCCAGTGCTCGAGGCCGAGGTACGCGCCATGGGAAATGCGGCGCGAAGAGCCGGGGTCAAGATCGCCGGCGGAGATACGAAAGTTGTGGAACACGGCAAAGCCGATTCCATGTACATCACGACCACCGGTATTGGCCAGCCTCTGCATGGATTGAGTATCGATCCGCGATCGGTTCGGCCTGGCGATCAAATTCTTTTATCAGGACCCATTGGCGATCATGGAATCACTATTCTGCTGGCGCGCGGTGAACTCGAGCTCGATGCTGATCTTTGTTCTGATACGCGCTCCGTGATTCCTCTAGTCGAAGCTCTGGTAAACGCCGCAGGTCCTGGAGTGCGCTGGATGCGCGATCCGACGCGCGGCGGCATGGCCACTTCTCTCAATGAATTGGCTCGCGACTGCGGATTGGGAATTGCGCTAATTGAAGAAACGATTCCGGTGCATGATGCGGTTCGCGGCGCGTGCGAGTTGTTGGGACTGGACCCGTTGCACATTGCGAATGAAGGGCAGTTCCTCGCCGTGGTGGCACCCGAGCACGCGGACGCGGCGCTCAACGCCCTGAGGCTGGCCCCGGGCGGTCAAGATGCGCAGATGATCGGCGAGGTGCGTCAACAGCCGTCGGGCGCGGTTCTGGTCACGACCCGTTACGGTGGCAGCAGGATTGTGGATATGCTGGTCGGCGATCCGCTTCCGCGTATTTGCTAGGAGCGGTTAGGAAACACTATGGCGACGACAATATGCGGGCTGGCTACTCAAATAGAACAGCGCCTGCTCGCGAGGAACCGGATTGTCGAAGACTTTTTTTCTCGAGAGGCATTCCGCCTGGCTGAAGCTTGCCGCTCCATGGCGGAGCGTTTTCTCCAGGGAGGCCGCCTGCTTGCGTTTGGACGCGGTCCCTACGCTACCGATGCCCAGCATGTCTCTGTCGAATTTGTTCATCCAGTGATCGTGGGTAAACGCGCGCTCCCTGCACTCGATATTTCCATCCTGTTCCGGCCCTGGCTGGAAACGATTCTTCATCCAGAAGATATCGGGATGGGATTCGGGCCGCCAGAGGGTGATCATGAAATTCGATCAGCCCTCGAGTTTGCCCGTGCGCGAAACGCGCTGACTTTTGCGCTTCCCGGCGCGGAAGGTTCTTATGCGGTCGAAGCTTTTACCCCAGACCCATTCATTCATCAGGAAATGATTGAGATTCTTTATCACACGCTCTGGGAGACTGTTCACGTCTTTTTAGAACATCGCGAACTAGGCCATGAGGTTGGGGCGGCTGGATTTCTGTATCCATTCCTGGGCCAGGAAAAACAGGAGACTGGCGATTTGGTATCAGAAGTCGCGGCGTCGATCCGGATGAAAGTGCAGGATGATTCGGCGCTGCGCGCGCAAGTAGCGCGTGAGCAAGCGGAGCAGATCAGCAGCGCAGCGCTTGCGATTCACGATCGTATTTTAAGAGGGGGCAAGCTCATTCTCTTCGGGAATGGCGGGTCGGCGACTGATGCGAACGATTGGGCGATCGATTGCGTGCTTCCGCCGACGAGCTATCGTCCCGTGCCAGCGGTTTCGCTCTCTTTGGAGCCGGCGAATATCAGCGCGATTGCCAACGATGTGGGCACCGAAGTTATCTTCCTGCGTCAACTCATCGCGCAGGCCCGCCCCGAGGACGTTGCCATCGGAATTTCCACCAGCGGCGGATCACGCAACATCATCATGGCCCTCGAAGAAGCTCGCAAGCGGAACTTGCTAACCGTAGCACTGCTGGGTTACGACGGCGGCGAGATCAAACGACACCAGTTGGCGGACTTCCCCATCGTTGTGCAATGCGACTACATACCCCGCATCCAGGAAGTGCAGGCTTCGATCTACCACATCATTCGCGAATCGTTGGAGGTGCTGCGCCGTGGCCAAGCTTGAAATTTACGGCACAGCGCGCTGCCCGCACACCCAGGAAATGCGGGAGTGGCTGGAGTGGAAACGCTGCGACTTTGTTGAGTATGACGTCGAAGCCGACCCTGCGGCCCGTCGTCGCATGCGCGTGCTAGCTTCGGGGCAACGCAGCGTACCCCTGTTGGTCGAAGATGGCAAGGTGGTTCAAATCGGCTGGCAGGGCCACAGTTGCATGGTGGACGCGGAATAATAATAACGATGGCCAGCGCTTGTTCGATACGGGTTCGCGGCGTGGTGCAAGGCGTGGGCTTCCGTCCTTTCGTGTATCGACTCGCCCGCGCCAATACCCTCGCTGGTTGGGTGCTGAATGGCGAGGAAGGCGTTGAGATTTTTCTGGAAGGTGCCGAGCCAGGGCTGCAGGCTTTTGTTCAGGATCTGAAAAACCAACCTCCTCCAGCCTCCAGCATCGTGGAAATCGAGGTCCATGCGGCAGCCCCGATTGGGCTGAACGAATTTACCATTCGCGAGAGTGAACATCGCGAGCGGCCGACGGTTCGCATTTCGCCCGACCTTCCGGTCTGCGATGCCTGCCTGAAAGAACTCTTCGATCCCGCTGACCGGCGCTATGGGTATCCCTACATCAACTGTACGAACTGTGGTCCGCGCTACACAGTTGTGCTTGGGCTGCCATACGACCGGCCCAACACCACCATGCGGCACTGGCCTCTAGACGAATACTGCGACGCGGAATATCACGATCCGGGCAACCGCCGTTTTCACACCCAGCCGGTCGCCTGCCCGGCCTGCGGACCGGGCTACTATCTTCACTCCGACGATGGGATCGTGCATGGAAGTGACGCGAGCATCCGCAAAGCAGTTCAACTTCTCAACGGCGGCAGTGTTCTCGCGATAAAAGGACTGGGCGGATATCATCTGGCGTGTGATGCCCGAAATCCTGCATCTGTCGCTGCTTTGCGCGAACGGAAGTATCGCAAGGAAAAACCGTTCGCACTGATGACCCGGGATCTTGAGGTTGCGCGTAGTTTAGTTGAGATTTCAGAGGAAGCCGAAAATCTGCTGACGTCTGTTGCGCGGCCGATCGTGCTTGCGCCGGCGAAAACTGAACTCGACGGAATTGCGCCTGACAACAATGAACTCGGAGTGATGCTGCCCTACACGCCCTTGCACCATTTGCTTTTTGCGGCAGGTGCGCCCAACGCGCTGGTGATGACCAGCGCGAATCGTTCGAGCGAACCCATTGCCTATGAAGATGACGAAGCGCTCGACCGTCTTTCTGGAATTGCCGATGCGTTTCTGATCGGCAAGCGTCCGATCGCACGGCGGGTTGATGACTCCGTGGCCCGGGCTGGAGTGTTTGGCCCCGTCGTCCTTCGTCGGGCTCGCGGCTATGCCCCAGGTGCGGTCACGAGAATCCCGAGCAAGCGTCCGATTTTGGCAGTCGGTGCCGACCTAAAAAACTCGATCACACTGGTTGTGGACGGCCAGGCATTCGTCAGCCAGCACATCGGAGACTTGGGGCACTACCAGTCGCTCCGCGCATTCCGCGAAACCGCTCAAGATCTAATTACGATGTATGAGGTGCGTCCTGAGGAACTGTTCGTGGTGCACGATTCTCACCCGGAGTACGCTTCTACTGTGCATGCCTTGGCGCTCGGAGTTTCTCGACCGCTGGCTGTGCAGCATCATCGCGCGCATGTCGCTTCCGTCCTGGCAGAGCGAGGTGAATGGGAGACGTGCGTGGTTGGAGTCAGCTTCGACGGCACGGGCTTTGGGGATGATGAGAGCATCTGGGGCGGCGAGATCCTCGTAGGGAGCGTCAAGGGAGGGTTTGAGCGAGTGGCGCATTTACGCACCGCCTCACTGCTGGGAGGAGACGCAGCGGCGCAGTATCCGGTGCAGGCCGCGGCTGGTTTTCTGTCGCAGTTGGATGACTTGCCCGATTTGAGTGCCCCACCCTTTGGCTTCTCACAGCGCTACCAAGGTGCTTTGGAATTGGTCCACAAAAACGTACGCACCTTTGCTACGAGTTCGGTGGGACGGCTTTTCGACGCGGCCGCTGCGCTCCTCGGCTTTACGCGTGAGATCACGTTTGAAGGGCAGGCAGCAATGTGGCTGGAACAACTTGCCCGCAGCGCGCCTCTGGGGGAGCCATATCCGTTTCCGTACTTTGATGACGAGCTCGATTTTCGACCGTTGCTTCAATCCGTAATTTGTGACCGGCTTCGCGGGCGGAATCTCGGGGAAATTGCTCGCGCGTTCCAGTGCGGTCTTGCCAAAGGTCTCCGCGATGCTTTGATTGCCATTTGCAAAGAACAAAATCTCAATAGCGTCGTTCTCTCCGGAGGCGTTTTTCAGAACGAGCTACTCTTGGAAGACCTGAAGTCACTGTTTGAGAACGACCCGGTCGAGATCTGGACCAATCATGCCGTCCCACCCAACGACGGTGGGATCAGCCTGGGTCAGGCTGCCATAGCGGCCTTTGCGCCAATGGATGGCCACTGACTATGCATGAACTTTCCATCGCGATGAGCATCGTGGAAATGGCGCAAGAAGAAGCCGAGCAGCGCGGCGGCGTTCAAATCAGCGCTGTTCATCTCAAACTGGGAGCTCTGTCCGGGGTGGTGAAAGAGGCGCTGCTGTCTGCTTACGAAATGGCGTGCTACGACACTCCTTTACAGGGATCGTGCCTGGTCGTCGACGAAGTTCCGGTCGTGGTTTTTTGTCCGACATGTCAGCTGCAGCGTCCGCTCAGTTCCACTCAGTTGTTTTGTTGTTCTGAATGCGGCACTCCTACTTCTGAAATTGTGCAAGGTAAAGAACTCGAAGTCGTGGCATTGGAGATTGAGGAATGGGCTCACAACCCCGCTTAGTCGAGGTCAGAAAGAACGTTCTGAAGCAGAATGATGTGGCGGCACGTGCCCTCCGCGAGCAATTCCGTACCGCAGGAGTGTTTGTGGTGAGCCTGGTGTCGAGCCCCGGCTCGGGCAAGACCATGTTCCTGGAAAAAACACTCACGCTGCTTCGTCAAAGTTACCGCGTTGCTGCGCTCGTCGGGGACCTCGCCACGGAAAATGACGCCATCCGGCTGGCACGCAGCCAGGCTCCCGTCAAACAAATTACGACAGGCACGCTATGCCACCTCGAAGCCGCGATGGTCCAAAACGCGCTGCAGGGATGGGATCTCAACCAACTGGATTTTCTATTCATCGAGAATGTTGGGAACCTCGTCTGTCCTTCGTCTTACGACCTGGGGGAGAATCTGAGACTGGTGCTCATCTCGGTCACCGAGGGCGAGGACAAGCCGCTAAAGTATCCCACAATTTTCAATAGCGCCGACGTCGCGGTAGTCACCAAGATGGACTTGGCTCCGGCGGTTGAATTCGACTGGTCCTCCGCGTACGGTAATATTCAGGCAGTGCGCCCGGGCATGCCCGTCTTCCAACTCTCGGCCAAGACCGGCGACGGAATAAACGAATACTTGAATTTTCTGACGGCTCGCCTTGACGAGTTGCGCACACCAGCAGCTAGCTAAGCAAGGAAGCGCACTTAATGATCAGCCTTCTCTCCATTATTGCCGTGGGGTTTTTTCTCGGGATGCGCCACGCCACCGATCCCGACCACGTCATTGCGGTGACTACAATCGTAAGCCGCCAGCGCAGCCTGCTCAAAGCTGCGATGACCGGCATCTTCTGGGGCATTGGCCATACCCTTACGATTTTCGTCGTAGGCACCGTCATAATTCTTTTTGATGTCGTAATTCCTGCGCGAATCGGGCTCTCCATGGAGCTTTCCGTAGGACTGATGTTGATTGTCCTGGGCGTGATGAACATTGCGAGCTTCATGCGCTCCGCCCGTTCGATCTCTCCCCAAGATTCGGAAATCGTCCATCGCCATCCTCACAGCCATGGAGACTACGTACACAGCCATGCCCACGGGCATTCTCCGGACGCGCATCCGTACAGCCACTCACAAACGCCGTTGACCTGGCTCGATCGATTATTCGGCCGGATCGGTCTCTATCAGCAGCTTCGTCCATTGGCTGTTGGCATTGTTCATGGCCTCGCCGGTTCCGCTGCAGTGGCCTTGCTCATTCTTACTACCATCCGGAATCCTCACTGGGCGATTGCTTACCTGCTCGTCTTTGGAGCCGGAACGGTTGGGGGAATGATGCTGATTACGATGAGCATCGCCTCCGCATTCAACTTCTTTGGAAAAAAACATGAGAAGTTTTCGCAACGTCTGGGGCTGGCTTCCGGACTCGTGAGCTTGGGCTTCGGAGTTGTGCTTGCTTATCAGATCGGCATCGCAAGTGGCCTGTTCACTGGCCACCCGCAATGGACACCTCGATGACAAATGTGCGGCGGCGCGCGCTGGACGCGCCAACGTGGACCTTGTTGCCCTAAACTTCCGGTGTGGCTTGAATGTACGCTCGCATCATTCGGCATTCATGATCCTTTTCGCTCAGATCATGAAGTAGAATGTCGCGGAGCGACACAATACCTCGCAGTTGCTTACCTTCGCATACCGGCAGATGGCGAAAGCCATGGCGCCGCATCAGGAGCATGCAGTTCTCCAGGCTCTCATCCGGACTCACCGTGAGCGGGTCCTCGGTCATAACCTCTTCTACCCGCGTGGTTCGACAGTCGCGTCCTTCGACCACCACACGCTTCATCAAGTCGCGCTCGGAAAAGATGCCGACGAGAAGACCGTCGCGAAGCACCGGTACCGCGCCGATATTCCGATCCACCATCGCTTGTGCTACGTCGAACGCGAACTGGTCGGCATCGGCTCGATAGGTATCTCGCGTGCTAATCAAGTCGTAAACATGCATTGGGGCTCACCTCCGGAATTTGACTCCGAAGCAAACGGTCGCGAGTATATGCCCAAACGCAACGGATTAACAGAGGAAGAATCATGTATGCGAACACGGGGTTGTATGTAGACCCAGATTGGGGTGGCACAAGAGGGCGGGCCTTCTTACCTGGGGTCGATGAAAACAAAGTACGAACACGCCCAGAGCGCCGTTGGAATGCCGCCCCGTGGCCGAGTCGTAAGGATGATGTTGTAGTCATCGGAAGGCTGTAGACTTTCGACCACGGATGGCAACGGCTGCGGCTGGGTAACCGCCAGATGGGCGAGAAACCGGTAGAGGTCGGGTTCCCCGCCATAACCCTGAGACACAAAGGAAATTTCCGTATTCTGGCCCGCGAAGTGCCAGCTGAGCGAAGCCGCTAGTGCGACCGCATCCTCATACGCCTTCTCCGAAACCACGTCCTTGCCTGGATTGTCGAATACAATGCGCAGTTTGCGCTCGTCTTCCCGGCTGAACTCCCGCACTTTCAGCGAACCGGACTTGGCCGTCGCCTTCCAGTCCACATGGCGAGCCGAATCTTCCGGCATGTACTCCCGAATCAAATACAAGTCATCGCCCCGGCCCCGGACAAAAGATTCGAACTCACCCGTGATCATGGGCAGAACTTCGAAAAATTCATCGGCAGGCTCAACGCGCGGATACACAATGATCTCGCGGAGCAGCGGCACGCGTCGGGTCTTGGTGAGAAATGCGAAGGGAAACCGTGTCGCCAAGCCAAAGGTTCTTTGCTGATAACATCCGCGGCGATCGAAACGGAGCTCCAGGTCAGCTGTAAGTTCGGTTCCCGCAGGAACATAAGGGAAGTGGGCTGACCCTTCAAAGATAGCTGGCGGGGCTTCCGTTTTCGAAACTCGCTGCAGCTTGTAATCGCGGAATTTCATCCACTGCTTCTCCGGGGAACGTCCCGGCGGAACCCCGAAAGTGGCCGGCCTCCACCGCCATTGTTTGCCAAAATTATCTTTCTCGATCGATACTACATTCACGGAAAATGACGGCAACCATCGCCGCGGGTTTCGCAGCACAATTCTGCCCAACATCGCCCGCCCGGCGAAAACGTGTTCAGGCAAGCGAACGTCCAGCTCCAGGGCGCGCAATACTACAGCCGACGCGAAACCGGAAACCAGAATTGCGGCCAGCATCGAGGCCACCACGATGTAGAGCAAGTTATTGCCCGTGTTCAGGGCGGCGATCCCGATGACCAACACGAGGCCCACGTACACGATGCCAACCCTGGTAACGTCGTAATGGAAAGCATCGCCAATGCCGGCGCCAGCCACGCGGCGGGCGAGGTACGGGACCGTGGTCAGCCCCACAATAACCGCCAGCAGCAGCGCAGCGGAAGCCAACACCAGTGTGGCCCAAAGATTTCCCGACTCTCGCGATACGGTCGAAAAAAGTGCGGCGCCGAAAGCCAGGGTTAAGCCAACGATTGCCAGTAGGAACCGCACCCACACTTCGGGAATATCGAGGTGCAGGAAACGAGAGAATCGCTGCATCGTGGAAAGCTGCGCAGTGTGGGCCGGCTTCATTTGCGATGTTCTGGCTTCGAGGTTAGCACTGGCTTGTCCAAGCATCAATGAGCTTTTGGCCACAAGAACTCGGCTACCGTGCAATTAAATTCTGTCGGGACTTCTTCGTACGGAAGATGTCCCACCCCGTCGAAAGTTATCAGCTGGCAATCGCGGAATTGCTGCTTGAGCCGCTTGGCTGACGCGGGGGTTACCGCGGTATCCTTGCTGCCCCAGACCAGCAGCGTTGGAAGGTGCGCGACGCGCGGCAAGGCCGACTCCAGTTCTCTCAGATCGCGATTCCACGACCGCGCCACCGCTAAGGCATATTCGTAGGAACCTGGGATGCGCAAAGGCTTGCGGTAGCCTTCGAGGCTGTCCGGCGGGATGCGGCGCGGATCCCCGAACATCCGCCGGTGGTAGAACTCGTGCAGGCTTCCTACATGAGGAGCGAGATTCGCGAAGAGCGGCGCGATAAGAAGACTGCTAAGAAACGCCGTCAACCATTTTCCGTGTGCGGACCAGGGATTGACTGGATCCACCAGAATTAAGCGTCGAAACCGATCCGGCGCTAGCGCGGCGGCCATTACGGCCACGGCCCCGCCGTGCGATGTGCCCAAGAGATCACAGGAGGCAAGACCCGTTTTGTCCATGAACTGCAGCAGACGATCGGCACTTGCTTGAAAGGAGCAGTCAAGTTTCGCTGGTCTATCGGAGAAGCCGGTTCCCAGCATGTCGATGGCGTAGACCGTCGCTTGCTCAGCCAGGGCGGGAATGGTGAATCGCCAGGAGAAGGAGTATCCCAGTAATCCGTGGACTAGCAGTAAAGCTGGGCCCGAGCCGGCGCGAAGGTAGCGCATGCGAGGGGTGCTTGAGTCTACGTCGAGAGTTATCCAGTGCTCTTCGGCGGCAAAATCGTGCTGCAAATTGGCAGGCGCGTCCAATGCGCGGTCTGCGGGGATTTTGTGGTCGCGATGAGACAACTTTTTAGTGGCTACCTGCTTCTATATAAGAGTATCGCCTCTGTCGCTTTTGTGAAGGGAGAGTTTCGGCTCTCCCTTATTTTTTGGGCGGGCCTCCCAGTGATATGCGTAAATGTCCAAATCCTCTGGCCAATGGTGATAGTCTCCGCTAAACTTGCTTTGATAAATCATCGCCGATGGAGGAGTTATGAGATCACGCGTGTCGGTAGTCGCCTTGGGACTCTATCTGACCTTTGTCCTTCTCGCTTGCAGTAAGAAGCCAGACCAAACAGCCGACACTAGCACCGCGAGCCCGGCTCCTGCCGCCGCGGCTCCGGCGCAAACGCCAGCGCCGGCGCCGCCGGCCCCGATGCCGGTCGAACCTAAGCCTGAACCGATCATCGTTCCCGCAGGCACAACCGTTACCGTGCGTCTGGCGCAGGCTGTCGGCTCGAAGATAAGCCAGGCCGGTCAAAGCTTTTCGGGGACGGTAGCCGACGCTGTTATGGTCCATGGCAGGACCGCGATCCCCGCTGGTGCGACCGTCACTGGCACAGTGGTTGACGCCAAACCGCTTGGCCGTTTTGCCGGCGGGGCCAGCTTGTCCTTGAAGCTGGCCTCGATCAATCTTCATGGTAGCGAGCGCGAAATACAAACTTCCGCAGTCACTCAAACCGCGAAAGGCAAAGGCAAACGCACAGCCGTGCTGGCCGGTGGCGGAGCGGCGGTCGGCGCATTGATTGGCGGCTTGGCAGGCGGAGGCAAAGGGGCCGGAATTGGCGCCCTCGCCGGCGGTGGTGCGGGCACGGGTGGCGCCGCATTCACCGGCAACAAAGATATCGTCCTTCCGGCGGAGTCCGCGCTTAGCTTTACCCTCGCGCAACCGTTGGAAGTCAGGGAGCGGTAAGTTTCGCGCAAAGGGGCGGAGACCTTAAAGTCTGTCACCAGAAAGCGGGAGTCGGGAAGTCCCTGGGCTGCGGACATCAGCGTTGAATATTTCGTTCTGAGAAATCAGGCAGCGCGCTACATTCTTCCGCGGGTGCACGCGCAGGTTCTCGACTGCGTGACATGCCGGTCAGTTCAACCGTTTATTTCCTGGCTCAAGAAAAAGCATTATTTGAACTAACCGAACCTTTAAAGGAGATATTGATGCGTATTGTTATCGCCAACTTTATCTTGCTGTGCGCTCTGATACCGGCGGTGATGGCCCAGCAGACGGATTCGACCAAGGATCAAGCTAATCAGAAAAAGCCGGAAGCACAGGCAACGAAAAATGAAAAGAAGGCGATGGAGGCGACAAAGCAGCCGGAGCCATCTGCGTCCGAGGAGCACAAACCCGACGCCGGCACCCCGAGCGACAAAGACAAAGAAGAGCACTACGACGTCACCGAGGTAGCGCCAATAGCGACTCATCACCAGATCACCGTCGATGGCAAGCCGCTCAAATACACAGCGACCGCCGGACGCCTTCCCATCAAGCGCGAAGATGGCAAGATCGAAGCTGAAATGTTTTTCGTCGCCTACGCGCTCGAGGGGCAGCAGGCGAACCAGCGTTCGTTGACCTTTGCGTTTAATGGTGGGCCGGGATCAGCATCAGTGTGGCTGCACATGGGCGCGCTCGGACCTAAGCGGGTCGTGCTGCAACCGGATGGGTTTATGCCATCGGCGCCGTATCGACTCGCTGACAATCCCTATACCTTACTGGACAAAAGCGACCTGGTGCTGGTGGATGCGATTGGCACCGGATTCAGCCGCGCTGCAGATGCCGAACTCTTGAAAAAATTCTGGGGAGTGAAGGGCGACATCGAGGCCTTCTCCGAGTTCATCCGGCTGTATCTTACCCGCTACGAGCGCTGGACCTCGCCCCTCTTCCTGTTAGGCGAGAGCTATGGCACAACCCGTGCCGCCGGCGTTTCCGGCTATCTCGCCGATCAAGGAATCTCCTTCAATGGCATTACGCTGCTTTCCACCGTGCTGAGTTTCGAAACCCTCGCCGATAACAAGACCAACGATCTCCCGTACATCTTGCTCATACCTTCGTTTACGATGATTGCCGGCTTTCACCACAAACTGCCGCCGGATCTGAACGCCGACATTGCCAAGGCGCGCCAGCAAGCAGAACAGTGGGCATCCACCGAGTATGCGTCGGTGCTGGCCAAAGGAGACGCCATTGCACCCGAGGAACGGCAAAAGACAATCGATCAAATGGCCCGCTTCACAGGACTGACTCCGCAACTGATCGACAATGCCAATCTGCGCGTCGATGTGCCGAAGTTCACGCACAACCTGCTCCTCGACCAGAAAGTGCGTGTAGGCCGTCTGGATGGCCGTTTCACCGGCCCGGACCCCCAAGGACTGCTGGACACGGATTTCTATGATCCCACGCAGTCCGCAATCCTTCCACCCTACAACTCGGTCTTCAATAACTACGTCCGCACTGAACTCGGCTATCAATCCGATATGCCGTACCACGTATTCGCCCGCGGAGCAGGATTCGAGCACTGGGATTGGGGATCCAGCATCAAAGGCTTTCCTGACACCGCCTCCGCGTTGCGCGAGGCCATGGTGAAGAACCCCTATTTGAAAGTGCTAGTGATGGAGGGCTATTACGATCTGGCGACTCCCTACTACGCCGCGAACTACACCATGGACCACCTGAACCTCGGCGGAAAATACCGGCAAAACATTTCGTTCGCAACCTACGATGCCGGACATATGGTGTATGTGTCGACGGAATCCCTGAAGAAGATGAAAAACGATGAGGCGACCTTCATGGCCACGGCGGGAGCGGGACAATGAGCCTCCCGATTTTATTTCGGATCGTGAATTCCAAATAGTAGAGTCACTCTGACGAGCTTCTACGTGCTGCTCAATCGAAGCGATCGGGGAGTCGATTTGCCATGAAGAAAAACCTCTGGCGAGCGGCCATAGAAATAGGTTTCATTATCTTCCTTTTCTACTCTAATCTTTTAATGGGAAAATTTGAACGCTCAGGCATGGGGCACGAGAGGGGCATGGCTTGGGTGATCCGAGATGTTTTTACCGCTGCCAATTTTGAAATTGCGATCGGAGCCGCGATCATCGGTTATATCCTGGTTGAGTTTCTTCGCAAGAAATTCTAGACGGAGGTGTCAGATGTCAATCCAATGACTGTTCGACACCTAAGACCAAAATGTCCCAAGCAGCCGCAGGATGTGACCAGAGTTCTCCATTTCTTGCCAGTACACGTGTTTCTAAATCGACCGCAGGGCCTCCATCGGGTCCGCGGAAGCGGCGCGGGTTGCGGGAAGCGCCGATGCAAAAAGCGCCATAAGCATCATGATCAAGACACCCGCCATGTAGATGAGCGGGTCGGTCGCGCTGACCTCGAAGAGGAAGGACCTGACAAGGTGTGACACGGCGACCGAACCGAGCACCCCGAGCACCGATCCAAGGACCGCTAGTCTCGCGCCCGAACTGAGGACTAGTCGTGCGATGGCAGCCCGCTGGGCGCCGAGCGCCATGCGTATAGCAATCTCCTGGCTGCGCAGCGAGACGGAGAAGGCGACGACGGCATAGATCCCCGTGATGGCGAGCAGAAGAGCGCCCACAGCAAAAGCGGTAACCAGGTCGGTGTTGAAACGGCGGGGCGCTTCCACATTCGAGATCACATCATCCATAGTCTGCACTTGCTGCAATGCAAGCAGCGGATCAATCTCCGCGACGGTCGAGCGCAGGGTTTGCGTCATCTGCTCCGGAGGGAGAGCTGAACGCAGAGTGATGTATCCGCCGCCGGGTCCGGTGAGCTTTCCCGCAGCTGCAGCAGCGCCGTACAGAATGGCCGGCTGCTGCGCAGGGAAATACCACTGATCGTTGCTGGGCTCATCGCGAGAGCCGATCTTGGTATCGGCGACGACACCGACCACAGTTGCCCACGGCAATCCCTTGTGCGGGTTGCCAACATGCATGCGTTTGCCGAGGGCCCGCTGACCTGGCCAGGAATCCTTCGCCATGGACTGATTCACGATCACGACCAGAGGTTCGTCGGAGCGGTCATCCAGAGTGAAATACCGGCCGTCGAGCAGCGGAATACCCATGGCGCGGAAGTAGTCGCCATAGGTGGTCGCGAACATAGACATTTTCAACTTCCAACTTTCAGTGGGCTGGCCTTCGATGGTATACGCAGCTCCGTGGTACAAACCCGATGCGGGAAGAAAGTTGGTAATGCCAACGGCGACGATTCCGGGCTTGCTCGAAAGCCGGTCGACCACGTCGCGATTGAAGGCGTCAACAGAAGCATCGGTGGGGTATTGGTTGAGGGGAAGTTGATACCCGGCGACCAGAACGTGATCGGGACGGAACCCCGGATCGACGGAGCGCATCTTCTGGAAGCTTCGCAGAAACGCGCCGGATGCGGTGAGCAGCACCAGGGCGATGGCGATCTCCGAGACCACCAGTCCTGACCGCAGCCATGCATGGCTCGAGGCGCCCGTGCTGGTTGGGACGCCCTCTTTGAGGCTTTCCGTGAGGTTGGTCCGCAAGGCGGCGAAGGCAGGCACAAGGCTGCAGAGAGCGCCGGTGGTGAGAGCAAGAAGCAAGGCGAAGCAGACAACCGTCACGTCCATGGAGATGGAGTCGATCCGCGGCATCGAGTCGGGAAGGAGGTCCAAGGCGCTGCGAATGGCAATCGCGGCAAGTGCCAGGCCCAAAAGTCCACCCGCCACGCTCAGCAAAAGGCCTTCGAACGCGTATTCGCGGATGATGACGCCAGAACCCGCACCCAGAGCCAGTCGAACCGCGTATTCGCGGCGCCTGCGGATGGCCCGAACCAACAGCAGACCAGCGACGTTGACGCAAGCAATCAGCAGGACGATGGAAACAGCCAAAAACAGCGTGCGCAGCACGGGGCGGACCTCCGCAACTGCGTCCTCCCGCAGCACCCTGATATCACCCCGAATGTGGATCGCAGACATGCTCACAGGAAAATTGCGCATGACCTGCCGGGCGACGCGGTCGGCATCCTTCGCGGCCTGCGACGGAGTAACCCCATCCTTGAGCCGGGCGACGATGTGATATCCCCAAAAACCGGCGGACTGCTCGGAAAGTTCGTCAGGTGTAAGGCTCATGGGCACCCAAAGCTGCACCTGATCGAGATGCCCGGCCTGCAAGGGAAACTCAAAACTGCGCGGCATCACGCCAATGATCGAGTAAGCCTTGCGGTCAAGAACAATGGAGCTCCCGAGGACACGGGGATCGCGCTGGTAACGGTTCAGCCACAAGGCATAGCTAATGACAGCGAGCGGCTGATGGCCGTCCTCTTCCTGTTGGGTAAAGATGCGGCCAAGAATCGGACGCATGCCGAGCGTTGGGAAGACACCTGCAGTAAACCGAGCGCCGTGAACTTCTTCCGGGGTTGCGCCTCCGGAAAGCTCGTAGTCAGCAGTGATGTAGGAGCCAAGAGAGGAAAAGGCGTCGTTTGCGTTGGAGTATGTGCTGATCTCGCGTGCCGTGACGTGAATGCCCGGGCCGTCTCCCAGGTGATCTCCCACCAGAACCAGGCGGTCTGCATCGCTGAATGAGAGCGGACGTAACAGGATGCCTTCCACCAGCGAGAAGATAGCGGTCGTGGCGCCGATGCCGAGAGCCAGGGTGAAAACAACCGTCAGGGCGAACCCTGGTGCTTTCCGCAGTTGGCGAAATGCGAAGCGAAGATTTTGCGCAAGTGTGTACATGCGTCCTCCCCTGCTGGTGCGTGGGCAATTGCGTAACCGATATTAGAGAACGCGAAGGTATACCTTTTCAATAGGCAAATGCTGCAGTTGTCCGCCGGCTGCGACTGGCTGGGCGTTTGAACGCACCCGGGCAATTCATGCACGGTTGCCGTTTCCTCAGCAACCGCCGAATAGCACATTTGCCAAATCAGTTTTAGACTAATTAGGTTCGAAACTGGGAGACGACATGGCAACTGCTACTACGCGCGCGAACCCGCTCTCTTATCTCACCGACCAACTAGACGAGCTCAAAGCTAAAGGCACGCACTTCCGTCTCCGCGTGCTCGACGACGAACAAGCCCCGGTGTGCACCTTCGATGGCAAGAAGGTGATCAACATCGCCTCCAACAATTATCTCGGCCTGACCACGCATCCCAAACTCCGCGAGGCCGCCCTCGAAGCCACGCGCAAGTACGGAGTGGGCTCAGGCGCGGTGCGAACCGTCGCCGGCACCATGAAGATCCACATGGAGCTCGAAGAAAGGATCGCCCGCTTCAAGAATGTCGAAGCCTGCGTAGTCTTCCAGTCAGGGTTCGCCGCCAATGCCGGCACGGTTTCGGCCGTGTTAGGAAAAGACGATTTCATCATCTCCGACCAACTCAACCACGCCTCCATCATCGACGGTGCTCGTTTATCGCGCGCCAAAATCCTGGTCTTCGAACACAAGAACATGGCCGAGGCCGAAGAAAGACTGGCCAGTATTAAAGACCAGCCCGGGAAAAAGCTGCTGATCACCGACGGCGTCTTTTCCATGGACGGCGACATCGGCCTGCTGCCCGCCCTGTGCGAACTGGCCGAGAAATACGGCGCCATCATGATGGTCGACGATGCCCACGCCTCCGGTGTCCTCGGCCGCAACGGCCGCGGCACTATCGATCATTTCAAAATGCACGGCCGTGTCGACATTCAGGTGGGCACGCTGTCAAAGGCCATAGGCGCTCTCGGCGGATACGTCTGCGGCACCCGCGACTTAATCGACTTCCTGTATCACCGCGCCCGCCCATTCCTGTTTTCCACCTCGCATCCGCCCTCGGTCGCGGCCACCTGCATCGCCGCTTTCGATGTTCTCGAAAACGAACCCGAGCGCATCGAAAGGCTCTGGGAGAACACACGCTTCTGGAAAAAAGAACTAGCCCTGCTCGGCTTCAACATCGGGGGCCAGACCACGCCCGCCAGCGAAACCCCAATCACCCCCATCATCATCGGCGACGGCAAACTCACCATGGACTTCTCCCGCGAACTCTTCAAAGAAGGCGTCATGGGCACCGGCATCGCCTTCCCCACCGTCCCCGAAGGCAAAGCCCGCATCCGCACCATCATGACCGCCACGCATACAAAAGAAGAACTTCAGCAAGCGCTGGAGGTGTTGAAGAGGGTAGGGAAGAGGATGGGAATCGTGGGCAAGTGACGCGTCCTGTCTTGAGCGCGCCATCCTGGCAGAAAGGACGGCGGTCCCGGTGAACACGGTTGAGACCGGGGTCAGGGTAGGTAAGATTTGAGTTCCTGAACAACCTGTTGGGCTTCCGATTCCGTCAATTGGATGCCAAATCTCTGCGTCCGACCTTGGCTGTCAAAAGCCACCGTGCCGCCGCGCAGCCTCATCTGTACAAGGTAATTGTCCCAGAAGGAGGAGGACAGGAAAATGCCGCTTGCTCGAAGGTTCGTGACACTACCAACAGGAAACGTGCGGCTTCGTCCGCGGCCTAGGATATCCCGTTTGATCATCAGATCACCATCCCCGATATGGACGATCTCCTTCCCGAAGGCTGTCCAAAACCACTGATAAATTGCCCATCCTTCGCCGAGAGCCCACCCCAATAGCCACACGGAAATAAAACCACGCGACGTCGAGGGTCCAGGGCGGAGGACCCATTTCATTGCCATGATTCCACCGAAAGTCCAACCCACAAGCCACACTGGCGTAAAAACCAGAGACCACCATTCCTTTCTTGCGGTGATGTAGATCCCGTGACCAGTGAGCGACGATAGCTTGTGAACTCGGTTGTCCATAATTAAGAGGCAACCCCTAACGCGCCGCTGCGGCCAGTTCTCGCCGGACGACTTCTTTGTTGGTCTGGGGGAATCGCGCCTTGGCTTCAATCCCCAGCCGTCCGGCGTAGTAGAGCAGCTTGTCCACGCTCTTTTTAGCAACTTTTCCGTTGAGCAGTTCGCTCACCCGCGGTTGAGGTTCCGCCAGGATCACCTGCAATTGCTTCTGCGAATATTTTCGCGCGTGTCGCAGGATAGCTTGGTACAGGCCCGCCTTGAACTTCAAGGCCGTGGCCTGCTCGGGCGAAAATCCCAGGTCACCCAGCACATTGCCCCGCGTCACGTGAGTTGGCCTACTGCGTCCGCCCGCCATCCTGAGAAGTGTAGCATTTTTGGTGACGTCTCAAATATACCACCACATGTATATTGATTCAGCCAACCTGCCGAGCTTTGCTCGGAATGAACGGGCGAGGGCGCCCGTCCCCACCCGGACAAAAATGCTTAATCAGCCCGATACACAATCTTCCCGCTGACGATCGTCGCCACAACTTTCCCCGTGAGCTGCCAGCCGTGGAAGGGCGTGTTGTGCGACTTCGAACGCGACTTCGCGGCATCAAAGGTCCAGCGCTTCTTGGGGTCGAAAATGGTTACGTCGGCGTGACTTCCGCGCGCGAGCGTGCCCCGGCCTCTCAAGTCAACCACGCGCCCCGGGCCTGCGGTGAAGAGTTCGACGATTCTTGTCAAAGGAATCTTGTGGTCGCGATGCAGGCGGGTGATGGCGAGGCCCAGCGCCGTTTCCAGTCCCGTGATCCCGAATAGAGCGCGCTCGAATTCGATGATTTTTTCATGCGTCGCGTGGGGTGCATGATCGGTGGCGATGGCATCAATCGTGCCATCGGCGAGAGCGACCAGGATGGCTTCGCGGTCGGCGCTCGACCGTAGCGGCGGATTCATCTTGAAGTTGGCATTGTAATCGCCTACGTCGGCATCAATCAGGCTGAAATGGTGCGGGGTGACTTCACAAGTGACGCGAGCTTTGCCGCGCTTCCCCCGGCGTACAGCCTTAAGCGCATCCGCGGTCGAAAGGTGGGCCACGTGCAAGCGCGCTCCGGTGAACTGCTGCGCGAGTTGAATGTCGCGTTCGACCACGGACGCTTCCGCGACCGTCTTCATGCCGCGCAGTCCCAGCCGGAATGAGGTTGGGCCCTCGTTCATCGAACAGTTCTCCGTCATACGCGTGTCTTCCGCATGCTGAATCACAGGAAGGTTGAGTCCCGCCGCGGCTCGCAGCGTATCGCGCATGATGGTGTCGCTGAGAATAGGACGGCCGTCGTCGCTCACCGCTACTGCGCCCGCGCGTTGCAAAGCTCCGAAGTCGGTAAGCACCGCGCCTTTGCTCGCATGGGTCGCGGCGGCGATCGGAAAGACGTTGACCACCGCGGCCCGTTCGGGTTGCTGAATCCAGGCGGCCCATTCCGGCGAGTCGACAACAGGGGACGTGTTCGGCATACAGCAAACGGAAGTGAATCCACCGGCAGCCGCGGCTGCGGTTCCCGTAGCGATGCTTTCCTTATAACTCTGCCCGGGCTCGCGCATGTGGACGTGCAGATCAATGAAGCCCGGGGCGACGATGAGTCCGCGCGCGTCGAAAGTTTTGTCTGCGCTGCTGCGGATTTTGTTTGGAGGCGCGACCTCGGCCACACGCCCATCGCGCAGCAGTACATCCATGGGCGCGTCCAGCTTTGCGGCTGGATCAATGACGCGACCGCCTTTGATCAAGAGAGATCCCGACTTTGATTTATCGTGTGCCATCGCTGTGCATCGTACGAAATAAAATACCGAAGCAAATGCGGCCCTGCATGCCTGACCGGGTCTAAGCTCCCACACAACCTTCAACCCCAGCCTATCTCGCTTTGCCCAGCGCCTTGGCCAAAATCGCCATTCGCACCGGCACTCCGTTATGCACTTCTTCAACGATCACCGACTGCGGGCAATCCGCGACTTCCCAGGTAAGTTCGAGACCACGGATAATCGGCCCAGGATGCATCACGATCGCGTCCGGTTTCGCGAGCTTCAAACGGGCGATCGTCATCTGGTATCTGGAAATGTAATCCTGCAGACGGAGTTTCGTTCCCGCGAGGCGTTCCTTCTGCACTCGCAAAACCATAATCGCGTCGGCGCCACGCACCGCTTCTTCGACCGTACGGCTGATGTGGAGTCCCGGCGCCAAACTGGCGGCCACTTCGGGCAAGAACTCGGGAGGGCCGCAAAGGGTGACGCGGGCGCCGAATTTGCTGAGCAGGTGAATCGCGGAGCGGGCCACGCGGCTGTGATAGATGTCGCCCACAATGGCCATCTGCAAACCTTTCAGGGTTTTCTTATGACGCAGGATAGTGTAAGCATCGAGCAGCGCCTGCGTAGGATGCTCGTGCATACCGTCGCCGGCATTGATGACCGGGATATCAAGGTGCGTCGCCATCAGCAGCGGCGCGCCGGCGTTCGGGTGACGAATCACCATGACGTCGGCGCCCACGGCCTGCAGCGTGTATCCCGTATCCAGCAGGGATTCGCCCTTTTCGATACTCGATCCGCTGGAGAGCACAAGCGTGGTCATCGCTCCCATCGACTTGGCTGCGATTTCGAAAGAACTGCGGGTCCGCGTGGATGCTTCGTAGAAGAGAAGCAGGACCCGCTTGCCGCGAAGCAAAGGACGCGGCTTCAGCGGATTCATGTGCCGCGCCAGCGTGAGCAGGCTCAGAATCTCCTTCGCTTCGAGATGTTCAACGCCGAGCAGTGAACCGCGTGCGGCTTTGTTCATGCTGGTCTGGGAACCTCAGGGGCTAAAGCCCAACGTAGTTGGCAGCAGACGGCACGATCGAAGTCGTGCCCTTCCCGTTTCTCCTTGAAGATCGCCCTTAGCCCTGCTTTTCTACGATCAAAACTTTTTCCGCGTCATCGATTTCGCGCAGTTGAACCTCAATGATCTCCTGCCGCGTGGTTTGCACTTTGCGACCCACGAAGGTTGCTTCAATGGGCAGCTCGCGATGGCCCCGGTCGATCAGCACGCAGAGTTGCACCTGCCGGGGACGTCCTTGCTTGAACAGCGCATCCATGGCGGCACGCACCGTGCGCCCGGTATAAAGGACGTCATCGACCAGCACGATATTTTTGCCGGTGATGGGAAATTCCGCTTCAGTTTTCTGCACGACCGGCGCGGTTCCAATAGTCGAGAGATCGTCCCTATACAACGTAATATCGAGCGTGCCCACGGGCACCTGAGTCTTCTCGATACGCCCGATCATCTGCCCCAACCGCTGCGCGAGGAATACTCCGCGGCGGCGGATTCCGACTAAACCAAGCTCGGCGGCGCCGTTATTTTTCTCGATAATTTCATGCACCAAACGTACCAGCGTGCGTTCGATTTCTGATGCCGACATCAACTGCGACTTCTCTTGCAGGTTGGACTGGCGGGGTGACGGTCGCGGAGTCATGAACGCTGCATCATACGCGGACAGGGCACGCCGGAGCAAGATGGGGAGGAACATTGCCAGGTCGCTGGCGTTGGTTGTGCATCCCTATGGGGTCGCGACGCCTAACTGGGCAAACGTGATGATGTGCCCAGCTGGGTCTCTGATCGCGATTTCCTTCGCCCCGTAGAACGTGACGCGAACGGGCATGACGACCTCCGCTCCTTTCATGGCCGGGATGATTGCGTCGAGATTTTCGACCTCGACGTACAGAAATGACGGGCCTTTGCGAACCTCCGCTGATATCGTAGAGACGTCTTTTTCGGCGCTGGCGTAGGTTTGATACATCAACTCGACCCCGCCTTTCCGCAGGATTGCGAACGCGAGTTTATTGCCCTCGGGCACCTCGATAGTTTTTTCAAATCCCAGCCGTTCCACCCAGAACTCCAGGCAGGGCTCGATTTCCTTCGCGAACAGTACGGGTGTGATTTTTGTTATGGTCATAGGACTTTCCTTTGTTCTCGAATATTTTCCAGTGCATTTTTATCTAGTCTCGTTTAGACTAGTGGAGAGTACAAACTTAAAAGACGACTGTCAAGGAGAATTTCATGCCCGCCGAAGAACGCAAACTCAAAGACTTGGTGTCCGTTGGCCCCGCCATGCTGCGCGATTTCGAACTGCTCGGCATTGCGAACGTCGCGCAGCTCTCCCGGCAAAACCCGGAAAAGATCTATGAGAAGCTGTTCAGAATTACGGGACAACCGCAGGACATCTGCTGCCTGGATGTTTTTCGCGCGGCGATAGCGCAGGCCCGGAATCCGCGGTTGCCAGCGAGGCAATGCCAGTGGTGGTATTGGAGCCGCAAACGAAAGGAGCGGGATGGCAGCCGCTGATAGACGTGAATTGACGACCCCGGACCTGGTTCTACTCAGCCTGCTCGCCGAAGGTCCTATGCACGGATACGAAGCTAACCTGGAGTTGGAACGCCGTCAGGTGCGGGATTGGGCGGGAGTCTCCCGGCCGCAGGTTTATTATTCGCTAGATAAACTGAGTGCTTTGGGATTGATCCGAAGCACGGAAAGCGATGAGCCCCAGGCGGGTCCGGAGCGGCGTGTCTTCGTGACATCGGCGAAGGGTCGCGCGGCGCTGGCGGACGCTTTGGAACGAGAAGACTGGACAACCCAACGCCAACGGCCGCCGTTTCTAACCTGGATCGCACTTTCGTGGCAGGCACGGCCAGGAGTTTTTCAACGCCAACTGGAGCGGCGCCAGGAGTTTCTGCAGGAACAGTTGGCACGGGAAGATGCTACACTGCGGGCGATTCGAAAAGAGGTGGGCCATCGTTTCCACGAGGCCGTCTGGATGGTCGACCTGACGATCCAAGAACTCCGGGTAGAGCTGAGGTGGCTGAATAAGCTTTCTCGGGAAGCTCATCGCCGGGCCAAGGCCCGGCAGGTTCAAGTGAGAAAAGACAGTAACGCGTAACTCGGGAGTTCACACGGCAAGGTTTCTTGCTCCGTTAAAATCAGTCCGGAGCTAGTACGCATACGCCTTGAGAAACATGTAAACCGCCACGCCAGTAATCGAGACGTACAGCCAAATGGGGAACGTCCAGCGTGCGATTCGGCGGTGGATCGCGAACCGGCCCGTCAGGGAGAAAAAGAACGTCGTCAGCACCATCGGCAGGGCGACGATGGAAAGGATTACGTGGCTGGCTAAAATGGAAAGGTACAGGTTGCGCACCAGGCCGTGGCCGGGGAAAATCGTATCGCCGTGCAGTGCGTGGTTGACGATGTAGCTGATCAGGAAAACGGAAGAGAACGCGAAGGCCAGCAGCATGCTCGTGCGATGCGCTTCCCGGTTGTGGTGTTTGATGAAATACAGTCCCACGCAAAGCGACACCGCGCATAATCCGTTCAGAATAGCGTTGAGTGCCGGCAAAAACATCCAGCGCCCCGCGAAATCAGCCGAAGCATGGTGCACGTACAGCAACCACAGCAGGAACGACACAGCGAGGCCACTCACCACCAGGATCGCTCCAACCACCGGGCGCGGACCAATTCCAGCCTGTTCCATGTTGACAATTAAACCATAAATATCCATCCATTCGCCTTCCTTAGCACAACGGAAAGCATCGACCGGGGGCGGGCAAACCCAATACTTATCCGCTCGGTTGGTTGAGAGCAAAATCGGGGGCAGACTCTATGCGTCCCCTCACAATTCCAATTCATCTTTTGTAGAGCGCACGTCAAGCCGTCAGCGTCGAGGGAAGCCCTAGAGTTCCATCGACTACTTCCACGAAGGTTCTTTCTTCGCGGAGGATCAAACGCTTGCTCTGTGCCATGGCGAAATTCTCGCACGCTTCAGCATCTGACCTCAGGCGTGCCCGGTAGGCCTCGTAAGAGGCTAGGCTATCGAAAGCGATCAGACCCCAGGCCACGTCGTTCGTGCCTTCATGAGGAAGGAAATATCCGATCAGGTGGCCGCCACATCGAGGAATGATGCGCCCCCAATTCTCAGCATATTTCTTGAACTCAGTTCGCTGAAAAGGATCGATCTGGTAGCGAATGAAGCAGGTAATCGTCATGGGCGTCCTCTTGAACACTGTCGTGGATACACATTAGACAATGTGCCACTTGCTGAACATGGACACTTCGTCTAACATCGAATTATGGATGTCAAGTACGACGCAGATCCCTCGGTGTCCAAAATTGCGGCGGCCATCGGTGAGCCGTCACGTGCCCGTATGCTTTACTGCCTGCTGGACGCCCGTGCGCGAACCAGCACCGAGCTTGCACTGGTCGCTGACGTAAGTCCGTCAACCGCCAGTGTGCACCTGCAGCGGTTGGCGCGGCAGCGACTGGTGAAGGTGTTCGCCCAGGGAAAGCATCGCTACTATAGTCTGGAGGGAGCCGACGTGGCCGCCGCGCTCGAAGCTTTAAGCGTGCTCACCGGCGCATCTCGAACTGCATTCGTGCCGAATGCGCCCACTCGACTGCGCGCTGCACGAACTTGCTACGATCACATCGCAGGCACCCTGGGCGTCTCGCTGCATGACCGCTTCCTGGCGCTGGGCTGGCTGTCGGCCGATTCAACGACCGGTCACGGTCTCACGCAAAGCGGAGCGAAGGCGTTTGAATCTCTTGGGGTTGATATCGAAGCGGCTCGAGCTCTGCGTCGTCGCTTCGCATACGCCTGCGTGGACTGGAGTGAGCGACGGCCTCATCTCGGCGGGGCACTGGCGGCGGCTCTCCTAAGCCTCGCGCTGAAGAGAAAATGGATGTTCCGGGAGCTTGACAGCCGGGCCTTAGGAGTCACCAATCTTGGGCGGCGTGAAATGATGACTCGATTTGGGCTTCATGTTTTGAAGGATGCCGCATAGACTCATTGTGGTCGCACCTGCGCCCAGCGTTTGTTCGATCCTGCCCTCGCTTCTATCGGCGAGTGAACCCGAGAGTTGCCATCGAGGGGCACACCTACTGTGCGTTCTATCGAACTGGCACTATCGTGGCAGTGCGTGGCTCCAAAGTGCAATTGCTTTCTCTGCAAGGGAGAAGCAGGATGCTTGCAAGCAACAATTAGTTTGCTGAAAAAGCACCACGTTCGTTTCTGGCCCGCCGAGACCCGTTCACGGTGGGCTTTTTTTTTCGACAGGCGCGCAACTACAAAGAATGCAGCGCGTCCCCGCTGGGGTCTTTCGCTTAGTCGGGGAAAACACCATCGCCAATTCCTGCATCTGAAACTGTGTTCTGTGGTTCGGGTTGGTATTCTCGGGTGGACCCTCCGCTCTATGCCGAAGTCTGTGTTAGTCGTTGATGACAATACGGTAATCCGTCGCGTGCTCTGCCAGGTGTTTACGGCTGAGGAGGACTTTGACGTATGCGGGCAGGCGGAGAACGGACTGGATGCGATTCACAAGGCTCAGACGTTGCGCCCTGACTTGATTGTGATGGACTTATCGATGCCGCTCATGAACGGCATCGACGCCGCCCGTGCGCTGAAAACGTTGATGCCCACGGTGCCCGTCATCATGTTCAGCGAGTATGGCGATGTGTTCTCTGAGGAGGAAGCTAAGTCCGCAGGCGTATCCGCCCTAATCTCAAAATCTGAGCATGTGTCTTTTCTGATCGAGACGGCGCGCGCCTTGCTCTACCCTGCTGCCGCGTGATTCTTACTTCTTTTCCCAGTCAGGAAATCCAAGCTTTTCCTTTTGCAGAATACGGAGGCTTGCCAGAGCATCCTGAATGGCCCGCCGTTCAGCCTGGCTATCCGGGTTCTTTGAGATGGCTTGCAGACGGTTGAAGATGGCAGCTTCTGCCGCTGTAACCCGTTCGAACAGCGTCTTGGGGTCACCCTCTACCAGCGCAGCCAGGTACTCATGCTGCCATTCGGGGTAGAGGATTTTGGAAGATGGAGCACTTGGATCCATGACTGCACATTTAACGACCGCACAATCAACCTGCATTCCTTTGCACAAGGGACCGTCACCAATCGGCGCGGCGGAAGGATGTGTACTTTATGAGAAAAAATTCTAACATGAGCGTTCAAACGTTGATGTTCGATATCGAACATAAAATCGCGGTTTCTCGAGTTGACGATGACACTGTGTTGCTTCGACTCACTGTGAGAAAATTCCCCGCTTTGTGACGAGATCCGCAGCAACTCTCGCGGCGTAAAATATACTCAATAGGTAAGGTGCTGAGGTAGACAGTCCGTGAGAAATACATTTCTCGTTCTTCTTTTGCTTTTCCCCGCAGTCGCTTTCGGACAGAACGCGATCCCCGCCGGAACCATATTGCCGCTTCGATTGAACTCGGCGCTGAATTCCAAGAAGAGCAAAGCTGGGCAAGTGATTAACGCAACTCTCATGCAGGACGTTCCGCTCGCACCTCGATCGACAATTCACGCGGGCTCGAAAGTGATCGGCCATGTGATCGATGTAGCTCCGGCAACCGCAACCGGTGGAGCAAGAATCTCTCTGCGGTTCGACACAATAGAAATGTCGAAGCAGAAAGTACCCATAACCACGAACCTGAGGGCATTGTCGTCCATGATGGAAGTGCACGAAGCACAGATTCCCCAGGCCGGCCCCGACCGGGGAACCTCCCAAAACGCATGGACGACGGTCCAGATCGGCGGCGATGTCGTCTACCGGGGCGGCGGGCCAGTCGCACATGGATCGGAGGTCGTCGGGACGCCAACGTCCAACGGGGCCCTGTGCCGGGTGCGAGCCAATCCGGAGGGCAAGTGTCGTGGCGAGATCGATGGCAACGATCTCCCGCAAGCCCTATGGGTATTTTCCGCTGATGCGTGCGGAGCCTACGGGTTTCCCGGCCTGACCATCATCGATGCAGGTCGTAGCAGCCCATTTGGCCAAGTCACCCTCGGATCCGCCAAAGGCGATTTTGAAGTACGCAGCGGCAGTGGGGTGCTCCTGCGAGTCAACAAAGGATAAACATCGAGCACACTGCGGGTCCCGCTCCGGTAGATCCCACACTCTGCGTTACTCCCCAGCGAGACCAGTAGGATGCATTTACGGTTGTTCTTTGCGGTGCAATAGGAATGCGCAGATGGCACCTCCCACGCTGGAGAAAATCAGGAAAGCGATGAGGGTCATGATCAGGCTAAAGATCATAATCAAGGTGAAACCTCCGGGGGTGTTGAACAAGTCCAGGACCTGCTGAAACCGAGGGTCCGAGCTTTGGCCGGCATTTTGTTGAATGTAGGCAAGAAAGGCATCATGGATTTCCTTTCCGGAACGGAAGGCAGTCCACAGCGCGAGAGTCACGCCGACGACCGCAAATCCCAAAGCTCCGGTGAATGCGCCGAGCCGCGCTCCTATGCCGGCGGTGATACGAACGGCAGGACAGCGCCAGCGGTAAAGCACCACGGACAGAAATCCGGCGGCCAGCATACCCAGCCCGGTAGACTTGCTGACGACGATTATGAAAATCGCTACCAGCAGCGCAATTCCGGCGGAGAACGAAGCCTGGGACCATTCCAGAGCAGAGGACGAGGGAGCGTAGGATGCGTACCTCTCAACCGCGAGCTCCGGCGTCGCTGCAGCAGGGGCGAGCGATTCCGGCGCGGAGACGCGAATCTGGGGAGCGTTACATCGACCGCAGAACGGGGTTCCGTCCTCGACGCTTGCGCCACACTTATAACAAGGATGTTCCACTGAGTTTCAAAAGTACAGCAGGGGCGTGCGCCGCGCAAGAAAGAGGCCGAGGCGACATGGTGGGTCGTTTCAGTCTTTTCGCGACCCTGTCGTAGCAATGACTGTGCGCCGCGCACCAGGGAGATCCAATTTAGAATAGACAATACCCCCACGTAGCGAACGCAGCTGTCCAAGTAAGTCGTGAAACCCGCCGGAAGAAGATCACTCTCGCGGACCCAAACATTATCCCCTCCTAAATCTCGCCTTCTTTGCCGCGTATTCGCAACCACACGATGGCGAAGTTGGAACCCTTGCCTTCCGGCTCAATGGCCACGATGTGTTGATTGTCACTGGTGCCGGCCTTGAGTTCCACCTTATTGCCTCCGTCGTCCGAGTCACACTTCAACTGATCTCCAACGACGTAACCTTTTTTGCCTCCGACCATGGGGACGTCATCGTCTATCTTGTAACCGCCACCGTGGCATTGCAGCACATTGCCATATTTTTTCAGTTTGTCCCGATAATAAGCGACGATTTTGTCAGGCGGGTCGTCGGACTCGTATTCGAGCGCGACCACCTTCAGGCCAAAGCCGAAGGTGGAAATGTTGACGTTGGCGCTTTTTTTGTCGCTGTCATTGCTTTTTGCTTTCGGCCGAGCGCCAGGATAAACGGGCAGGCCGGTGTCGCGGGCATCCGCCTTCTCATCAACGTGGATTCCGCCGACCGGCGTGTTGATATCGACTTTGCTGTTGCCGTCGTCGCCGTGGTCTTTCACGTTGACGCTGCAGGCGGCCAAGAGCGAGAAGGCAGCCAGTATCAAAGCGATCGAGAGGCAGCGGTTAATGGCTGGCAGCTTGAGAATACGCATGTCGAGAACCTCCTTGCGCGATTTGCTCCTGACGCTCGATGCCGGCGCCGCGCTGCGCGATGTTGGGGATGCTCACCGGCAGATGTCCACGGATGGCAATCTCACCAAACAATGCTTTCACCGCGCTGATTTCCGAAACCTTCTCGTTCGAAAAGGTACAAACATAATTTTGAACTGCAGGGAAGTCCTGTGCCAAATACGGATTTCCCATGGCAAGGACGACAGTTTTCTCCGCAGCGCGATCCAGCACCTTCTGTAAGAGCGCACCACTCGCCGCCGACAGCCCCACCGAGTTGGTCACACCGTTCGCGCCTTGCATGACTCTCCCCGGAACCGGTACTTCATACACGGCGGCAATCACGGCCTGCGCGTTGTCCACGGCTTTGATTACATCGTCTGCCATCACTGCTGCGACGCGGGGATCCACATAAATCACATTGGCATCGGACACACGCCCGCTAAGTTGACGCTCCAATGTGCGTCCAGCCTCGGTGCGCATGTCATCCGAGAAGATTATCGCGACCGTACTGTCGCGCACTTTTTCCACTCTCTGATACGGAAGACCGGCGGCGGAGGTTCCAGATGATTTCAGGGGCAGGAGCCTGCCGTTGTCGCGGACCAGGGTGATAGAGTCGTCCGCGATCTGCTGGCCCAGGGTGAGGTTTTCGGGCTTTCCCACCAGGGTAGAGAGGGCTTCGAGATTCACCAAACGACTCTTATGCAAGGAAAGTGAGGCCTTTGTCTTCAAGATTTTGAGCACGGAGGCATCGAGTTGCGCGGAGGAAATCTCGCCACTGCGTACGGCCTCTAGCATGGCCCGGTAGGACGCATCCAGGTCTGCGGGGATGAGCAGTACATCGTTTCCGGCTTTGAAGGCGTCTACTGCGGCGCGGCCGATGCGTCCGCTGTAGAGGCGAGTGAGGCCTGCCATATCCAGAGCGTCGGTTACGACGATTCCCTTGAAACCCAATTGATTCTTGAGCAGGCCCGTCACGATGGCGGGCGAGGTCGTGGCCACGTGATTGGGATCGGAGTCGAGCGCGGGAACGGAAACGTGGGCGACCATAACGGAATCGACACCAATTTCAATTGCCTTCTGGAAAGGTGGAAGTTCGACGGACTTCAAGCGCGTCATGTCACCCGTCACTTGCGCTACCTCCAGATGGGAATCGGTTGCAGTGTCCCCGTGGCCGGGAAAGTGCTTGACCGTAGTCATCATTCCGTTGGCGCGGGCTCCGCGGATGTACGCGGCGATCAGATCGCCAACCTGCTGCGGATCTTCGCCAAACGAACGCGTATTAATGATGGGGTTCGCCGGATTCGAGTTGACGTCGGCGTCCGGAAAGAAATTCCAATGCACGCCGATAGCGCGAGCCTCCTGCGCAGTGATACGGCCGAATGCTTCTGCGTATTCCAGTTTACCCGCAGCTCCAAAGGCCATGGCGTGAGGAAATTCCGTGGCGCCATGCAAGCGCATGGTAACTCCGCGCTCGAAGTCAGCCGCAATCAGCAGCGGCAGCTTGGAATCCTGCTGCAACCGGTTGAGCAGTTCGGCAGCTTCGTAGGGCTGGTTGCGGTAGAGAAAAGGCGGATCCCAACGCACGGTCATAGTGAATCCGCCGAGATGGTATTTGCGGACGGTGTCGCGAAGCTGCAGATATTCGGGGGCGTTGACGTTCAAAAACTCGGCGCGCACGAAGACGTTGAAAAGTTGGCCGACTTTTTCCTCCGTGGAAAGCTTGTGCCGGGTTTTCTCCGCCCATTTTTCTCCTTCGCGGTCGAGGTGAATGGGGCCGGGTTGCTGGTATTTTTCCTTCGCGAAAGAAGAACAAGCGAGCACGCCGAAAACTGCAAAGATTAATCCAACCTGTCGGAGCATGAGCAGACGATAGCATGTCAGCGACCGCGTGATCTCACATTTCCGTTACAAACACAGCGCCCCTTTGTGCTACATTTACCTGCCATGAGAGCTCTGTCGCGACGCGCCGAGCTGGCCATTCGCCGCGACCCTCGTCTTTTCGATGCCACAACCTTCACCCGCCTCTGCCGCGCTCGCGATTATCTTGGCGCCTGTTATCGCGACCGGGTCACGCTGCAGAATTCTGCCCGTCAGGCGTGCCTGTCGCCATTTCATTTCAACCGCATGTTCACCCGAGCGTTCGGAGAAACACCCCACGAGTTTGTGACCCGAATCCGAATCGACGAGGCCAAAAAGCTCCTCATGGCTGAGAATCATAGCGTGACCGATATCTGCTTTGACGTCGGCTACGAGAGCCTGGGATCATTTAGCATGCGCTTTCGCTCGCTTACCGGCCTTTCCCCAGCCGCCTTTCGCCGTGAGGCCCGCAGCACTTTCGGCGGACTCGCCGCCCATTGGCCGCTTTATTACATTCCTTCCTGCTATCAACATTTCTTCGTGGGACCGCTCTAGATTTATCCCATCCTCGAGAATCGCAAGAATCGAGAAGCAATGACACAGCGGTTTCAGATAATCTCACTAACGAAGAATTCACGACTCCAAATTTCGCAACACTTGAATTGATCACCTCAGGAGGATAATTCGATGATTCAACGACTTTCTCACACCACCGTCTACGTTCTGGACCAGGATGCCGCTAAGGATTTCTATGTCAACAAGCTCGGTTTCGAAGTCCGCATGGATGCGAGCATGGACAACGGTTTTCGCTGGCTCACGGTTAGCCCGAAAGGTCAGCCCGATCTGCAGATCATTCTGATGAAGGTGGATGGTCCGAACATGCAACCGGATGTGGCCGCCACGCTGCGCGATCTGCTCACCCGCGGCAAGCTCGGCGGAGGTGTGCTGCAGACCGGCGATTGTCGCAAAACTTACGAAGAGCTCAAGGCCAAAGGCGTAGAATTCGCCTCCCCGCCCAAGGACCAATTCTACGGCGTAGAGGCGGTCATGAAAGACAATTCAGGCAACTGGTTCAGCATGACCGAGCCCAAAGGAGCTTGATTCGTGCGAAGTTCGCGGTCAAACATCTCCGGGCGGCATTGGCGGAGCATGACTGGCCAGGCGTGCTCCTGATCGCCTTGCGTCGCGTTGCGGAGGCCCGCGGCCATCGCCAAGGCGGCCAAAGCTGCGGGAGTTTTGTATCGCGCTTTGTCGCGTCGTGGGAGCCCTCGACTCTCCACGCTGGTCGCCGTGATTAAGGCCGCGGGATTAAAGCTTACGGCGGAAGAAGCGGGATACAGAAATCGCCGTGATTCTGGAATCCAGCGGCCCGGTGATGAAGTAGGCCCCGCCCCCGCTTTCGTTGGCTCATTTTCCGTAAAATTGATAAACGCCTAGCCTATTTCCCAGGCTGTCCCAGCTGCCTAGATGCGAAAGGACATTTCATGGCATCCAACATCCCAGGTCCGAATAGATTTAGTGTTTGACTTCGGACGCGGGCCACATACAATGGGAGTGTTGTCAGGAATGGTAATGTTGGGCAACTAATTGGTGTTACTTTGCCCTACCACAACTAATTGGGTCCATGGTGGCAAGACCATCATCCCGCTTTGGTGTGTCTCCTGTCAAGTGGAAAATGTCCTAGAGCCATAACTACATATACTTATGGCCGATTGACACAGGGGTATCACGTGATACCATCAAGAATAATATCGCATGGACCAGAGCGGCCAAGTCAGCGGGAGCTCTACAAGAAGTTGGCCGAGGCCAGTTCGCTTATCCGCGCAGGGAAATGGTTCCCTGCGAATTACGATAAGCTTAAGCCGAATTTTGACGACTTGGAAAGGACTTTTCGGATTGAAACCACATTAGTGGAAGATCAGACGAAGGTTCTTGTGACCGCGCTCGAAGAAATTCGAACTGAGCATTACGCTGGTTCCCGTCCCCCGCAAAAGTCTTATGAGCCGGCAGCCAAGGGTAAAGATATGTTCGCCTTTCGCTGGCAATCCGATTTCTTTACGAAAACTGAGATGTATCTAAAGTTTTGCCTCGTCGGGGACGATCGGAATAGGCAGGTTTGCATATTTTCGATTCATGAGCATAAGGAATAAATGAGCATCCGATGCATCAATTGCGGAGAGGCTAACGTAGAATTAAAAGCCGCAGTTCCGTTGCAAGGTACCGTGCGAGGAGAAACCTACACGGTGGAAATGCCAGCACTCGTATGCCCGAAGTGCGGCTACACCACCATGCCAGGACCAAGCATGCCTGAATATGGGAGATTGCTTGCCGACAAATATCGTGCTGCGCACGGTCTGCTGACTAGCGAGGAAATTAGGGAACGCAGGGAGCGTATGGGATTAAGCCAACAAAACTTTGCGGATTACCTTAAGCGCGGTGTGGCAAGTGTAAAGCGCTGGGAGATGGGAAAGATCCAAGATCCCGCCAATGACGTTCACATTCGCGAAATGACTGAGGTCGGCCGCATGACCACCGTCGCGTGGCTAATGGGTTGCGAAGAGGGCGCGAACGTGGGCGCCACCACCACCACCACCACGATCCAAGGGCATTTGGCCGGCACGACGAGAACCCAGGGATGCATTATTTGTAACCAAGCAGCAGAATGGCGGACGACAGCAGCATTTGACGTTCGAGATATTTCTTCTGATCATTCAACATCATTCAAGAAAGTTGTTAGAGTGAAAGGTCTACTTAATGCCTGACAATAAAACGCCGCAACCACCACAACAGCAAGAGTTACCAACGGTGCCCGCGGAAAAATTTGCACGCACCTACGCGAACGCCGCAAACATGGAAGTTACCCCATGGGACTTTAAGATTGTTTTTGGCGAGCTCAAGAAATCCGAGGGTAAGCTTGTTATTGAACAATCGGTTGAGGTGACGATGTCGCCGCAGCATGCGAAGGCGCTAGCAGAAATTCTTAACAATAACATCCGCGAATACGAAAAAAATGTCGGAGAAATCAAGCTTCCGCGACCCCCAAGCACGCCGAGCGAAAATCAGCAATCAATGCCAAGCCTTATCGGCAAGCCTTAAACAGAACATTCCTGCCCGGCGCCCCAGGTTCGCGTCCGGTCTTTAGACGCTAACCCAGACTTCAAGAACACTCACACGCTGAGAAGCTCCGGCCCGGGACGACCGCCCGTAAGGGTCATACCAAGCTCGGGAATGCGCACCGCGCGCAGGGCCGAGTTGGCAAGCGGACAAGGGCATCACGGTAACTGGGGCTCTCGCTCTGCAATCCTTTCCGATTGACTCCATCTTCACAATTAGATAACCTGTTTGTACATTCATTATCTGTGGGTAATGAGCGAGATCTTTGACAATCCGACCTAGACCTGGCCCAAAGCCACGATTCGAGCGTTCCCAAAACGGAACCACGACGGCCCTCCGAGGTCGCCGTAACTCCAATGTTCTCTAGATTTTGCGTGTAACTCCTTATAACTCAAAGATCTAGCACATAGTGGTCAAATAAACCTCTTGTTTTCTAGATTTTGCGCAAAAGCAGGGGGGAGGGGATACCCGCAACTGAACCGCAAACTCCCAGTTTGGAAAGCGCATAGAGTGAGTTGACCGGGCCAAACGGGATTTTCATCCCGACCAGAGCTTCTCATACCCGAAGGGGATGAGAAGCGGAGTGGAGGGATCTGGTGTTTCGTGCATGGACTAACATGCATGGCCAAAGGATGCCAGCTTTTGCTTCGTGCAAAGCCCGCTCCGGTCGGGACGACAATCTGTGGACGATATACCGATCCGGAGTTAAATATACTGGAGCCGCTATGGCTGTGATCATCGCGATGCTTCGTGGCGTCAATGTTGCCGGCCACAACAAGATCAAAATGGAGGCGCTACGCGCGCTCTGTGAATCGCTCGAATTGCGAGATGCGCAGACGTACGTACAAAGTGGCAATGTCGTTTTCCGGACTAAAGAGAGGAACCTCGCCGCTCTGGCCAAGCGCATGGAAGACGCGATCGAACGGAGTTTCGGTTTTCGTCCCGCCGTTATCGTCCGCACGACTTCCGAACTCAAAGACGCGGTGGCCAAAAACCCGTTCGCTAAGCGGCGCGGAATCCATCCCGGCAAGCTTCTGGTTACCTTCCTCGCCAGCGATCCTACTATGGAAGCTCGGGATCAGGTTCTCAAAATGAAAACCGAACCCGAGGAATTGCGAATTGACGGACGAGAGGTCTACATCTATTTCCCCAACGGCATGGGCCGCACAAAACTCTCGTGGCCCACGATCGGAAAGATGCTAGGAACGTCCGGAACGGGCAGAAACTGGAACAGCGTCATCAAGCTGCTGGAAATGGCAGAAAAGCTCGAGGCTTCCGGGTGATCGATTGCACCTGCATTCTCGAATTTCTAAATGGCTTCGATGAGCGCGGCTAGCAGCGCCGTCCGCTTCGGCAGTTCGGAAATCAGAACTGACTCGTGAGTTGCGTGCGCGCCTTCGCCCACACCGCCCAAACCATCGAGAGTCGGAATACCGAGTCCGGCCGTGAAGTTTCCATCCGATCCACCGCCGACCGCGGCTTCTTCCAACTTCCAACCGAACTGCTGGGCAATTTCAGCAGCTTTTTTGTAGAGCGCAGCTACGCCTGCGGTCCGTTCCATCGGCGGACGATTCATTCCGCCGGTGATTTCGAGCTTGCACTTGCGATTGACCAGTTTCAGCGAACGGAGCCTGCGGTCGATGCCAGCCGCATCTTGCTGTCGGGCAACACGGATGTCAAGCACCGCGCTGGCTTCGGCGGGAATCACGTTCACGCGCGTACCACCTTGCACTGTTCCCACGTTGAGCGTCAGGCCGCGCTTCAAGTCAACCAGCTTCGAGATAGCGATGATCTGCCTCGCTAATTCCACAATCGCGCTTTGCCCTTTCTCGAAATCCAGTCCCGAGTGTGCTGCCTTCCCCGTGACTTTCAGAACGTACTCCCCAATACCCTTCCGCGCGGTTTTCACCGCGCCTTTTGGTCCATGAGAAGGTTCCAGCACCAGCACTGCGGCGGATTTCCTCGCCAGATTCTCCGTAATCAGCCGTGAAGTTTCGCTGCCCACTTCTTCATCGGAGACCAGCAGAACGGTCACTGGCCGCGGCAGCTTGTCCTCGTGCCAGGCCCGCAGTGCCTCAATGGCGTGCAGCATGAATGCGATTCCGGACTTCATATCGAAGCTGCCGGGCCCCCACAAACGTCCCTCGCCCACGCGGCACGGCATAGTCGCGAGCGTGCCCAGTGGATATACCGTGTCCAAGTGTCCCAACAGCATTACCGGCTTGCCGCCCCGGGTGCCGTCGAAATCGACCTGCAAATGATCGCCAAAGTTTTGCACCCGGTGAAATTTCGCATGTCCGCCGAGCCCCTCGAACCTCCCGGCGAGGAGCGCCCCGAGCCGGTCGACCGCCTCCTTGTTGTCGCTGGGCGACTCGGTCTCCACCAACTGGCGAACAGTCTGAACAATCTGGTCGTTGCGCTCCCGGAAATAACTCAAGGTCTTAGCAAATTCGCTTTGGGCAACCGGTTCGCGTGGTTTTGCTTTCAAAGCGTTCTTAGGCATGCAATCCTTCTCTGGGAGGTTTGACGGCGCGGGGTACAGTATAATCTTCGCTCTCTATCTTTCGTGCTTTGCCTTAACGAGAAACAGAATGACCGACACTGATGATCCCGGACGAGAAGCTACGGCGGCGTCCAAGACTACGCTGGATATCAACGAAATCCAGCGCCTCCTGCCGCACCGTTTTCCGTTCCTGCTGATTGACCGCATCGTCGACCTTGATCGTAAGAAACGGATTGTCGCGATAAAGAACGTTACGATCAACGAGCCGTTTTTTGCCGGCCACTTTCCTGGCGCCCCAGTAATGCCGGGTGTGCTGATCGTAGAGGCCATGGCTCAGGCTGGCGGAGTCCTGCTCTTTACCGAGGTGGAGGATCGCGAGAGCAAACTGGTCCTGTTCACCGGAATTGAGCGAGCCAAGTTCCGTCGCCCCGTGGTTCCGGGGGATCAACTGCGCATTGAAGTCGACGTGAGGGTCTGGCGCGGCAACGCAGGGCGCATGGAAGGAACAGCGTATGTTGGCGACAAGCTCGCCGCCGAAGCCCTGGTGAGCTGCAGGCTCGTCGATCGATCGCGCGCTGAAAAGAGAGCCTCGCAGGAAACAACGGAAACCTAGGAGCCACGGTTGGCGGAAGATGAAAGTCCATCCCACAGCCATCGTTGATCCGGGCGCCAAGGTTCACCCGAGCTGCAAAGTTGGTCCTTACTGTGTAATCGGGCCATCGGTGGAACTCGGAGAGAGTTGCCATCTGGTCTCGCACGTTGCCATTGAAGGTCCCACCAAAATTGGCGACCACAACCACTTTTTTCCGTTTTGCTCGATTGGGATGGCGCCACAGGACCTGACTTACTCCGGCGAACCTACGCGACTGGAAATTGGTCACCACAACGAAATTCGCGAGTTCGTGACCATCAGTCGCGGCACCGCAAAAGGTGGGGGACTGACGCGCGTGGGCAGCCACGCCCTGATTATGGCTTACACCCACATCGCCCATGATTGCGTGATCGGAAACCACGTTATTCTGGCCAATGCAGCGACTCTTGGTGGGCACGTGACCGTCGAGGAATGGGCCCAGGTCGGCGCGCTCTGTCCGGTGCACCATTTTGTTCGTATCGGAGCGCACGCGTTCATCGGCGGTGGAACGACCATCACGCGCGACGTTCTTCCCTTTTCCAAGACCTCGGCCTCCCGTGACGCTCGCGCCTATGGGCTGAATGCAGTGGGACTTGAGCGTCGCGGCTTCAGCAAACAACGGATTCGTAAGATTCACCATGCTTACAAAATTTTGCTGGCCTCGAAGCTCAATACCTCGCAAGCTTTGGAGAAATTGAAAACGGAGCCGGATCGCGGAGAAGACGTAGAATTGCTGATCAAGTTCATCGAACAGTCCGAGCGGGGCGTGATCAAGTAGAGTTCAGTTGTCAACATTCAGCTCACAAAAACTGACATCCGAGCCCAGCAGATTCTCCGCAAATCGGAGAGTCTGGGGAGTCAAAGGATCCCTACACTGCCATTCCACTGGAACCGCATCAGGGACCAAGAGAGTCCATCAGTCATCCCCTGCGCGCATCGTCCGGAGGATGATTTTCATTTACACTGGCGGGCGATGTCGGACAGCAGAGGAAAACTCGGCCTGATTGCGGGCAACGGCCGCTTCCCTTTTCTAGTGCTCGATGCCGCACGGGCTGAAGGGCGCGAAGTCATCGTCGCCGCCATCAAGGAAGAGGCCTTCCCGGAAATCGAATCACACGGCGTCCGCGTTCATTGGCTTTCGCTGGGAGAGCTTTCGAAGCTGATCGAGATTTTCAAGCGCGAAGGCGTACAGCGCGCCATTATGGCGGGACAGGTGAAGCATAAGCAGATATTCTCCAGCATCAGACCGGACTGGCGACTGGCCAAAGTTCTGCTGTCGTTGGGTACTCGCAACACGGATTCTCTTCTGGGAGCGGTCGCGAAGGTGCTGGCGGAAGAAGGGATCGTTTTGGAAAACTCCATTTCATTTCTCGAGCCGTTGCTAGCTCAACAGGGCGTGCTCACCACACGCGCGCCATCCGAGCCGGAAACGAAAAACATCACTTACGGGCGCGACGTCGCCCGTCATTTAGCGCAATATGATATTGGCCAGACGGTGGTCGTCGCAGAAGCTGCTTGCATCGCGGTTGAAGCCATGGAAGGGACCGATTCGACTATCGAACGCGCAGGCCAGATTATGGCTTCGCTCGAATCCAATCCTTCGACGTTGAGTCGCGCCCTGACTGTGATCAAGATTGCCAAGCCGAATCAGGATATGCGGTTCGACGTGCCGGTGATCGGAGTAAAAACGATAGAAGTCATGCGGAGAGCGGGCGCGACCTGCCTGGCTCTGGATGCCGGCAAATGCCTGCTGCTTGATGGCAACGCGATAATCACCGCAGCAGATGCGACGGAGATCGCCGTTGTGGCAGACTAAGCCCCGGCGCGAGAGAACCTCCTTCGGGCGGATCGGGAACGGTTTTGTGAGGCTGTCCGAGGACGCTTTCGCAGCTCAGCGCGCACCCGGGTGAGATCGTATGCCGTTTGCAGATTCATCGAAAACGCGGCCGAGTTTCTAGAATACTCGGCTAGCAGCAACGCGGTTTCCGGGGTGATCCCCGCTTGCTTCGAATCAGCTCGTTGACGCGATTTTGAGGAATGTTGATTGCTTTCGCAAGTTTCACCTGAGTTAATCGAGTGGTTCCAGGAATTCTTTTAACAATACATGCCCAAGATGCGTCGCGACCCTATGAAGTGGCAGCATGACTCTCCTTTTCGGTATTCTTCTTTTATAAAATAACTTACTGGAGAATACCGCATGTCTGAAACCGCCCGTCTTGCCGACCAAATACGCCGTGCCTTTGAGGGAGATGCCTGGCATGGCGACTCTCTTCTTGAAATCCTCCAAGGTGTCAATGCCAAGATGGCGGCGGCCCATCCGATTGCAACTGCGCACAGCATCTGGGAGCTCATTCTGCACATTGCGGCATGGGATGGCGCGGCTCTGACACGCATAGGTGGCAAAGCGATAGAACTGAGCGGCGAACAGAATTTCCCACCCGTCAGGGACACCAGCGAAGCCGCCTGGCGCAAAGCGATCGAGGATGCGAAGCGGACTCACAACGAACTGGTGAAGGCCGTTGCTGCATTTCCCGATTCGCGCCTACAGGAACAAGTTCCGGGCAAGACCGAGAGCTATTACGACTTTTTCTATTTGTTCAGTGGAATCGTCCAGCACGAGCTTTACCACGCCGGCCAGATCGCACTGCTGAAAAAAGCGGGGCCTCGTTGATTGGGCTCGAGATGAATCGATTGTCTCCATCGAACAACGTCTGACTGTCTTTTTGTGATTAAATCGACAGGTCCTCCGGCAGCCAGCCGATTGAGATGTGAGCACTGACCACTAATAATTTGATTAACGTTGCCGTGATTGGCGTGGGCACCTTTGGCCGCAACCACGCTCGGGTTTACCAACAACTTGCAGGTGAGGGCTTGCCTGTCCGGCTGGTCGGAGTCGTCGATCCGGATACGGCGCGGGCTGCCGCGGTAGCGCGCGAATTTGGCTGCCGTGGTTTTGGTTCTATCGAGCAACTCACCACCACGCACAGCGAGGTCCAGGCCGCTACGGTGGCGGCGCCGACGGTTCATCACCTCAATGCCGCTCGGCAGTTGATGGAGGCCGGCGTCGATGTGCTTATCGAAAAGCCGCTGGCAGCATCGCTCGCTGAAGCCGACGAACTCATCCGCGTGACTCAGCGACTCGGCCGCATCGCTCAGGTCGGACACCTGGAGCGCTTCAATCCCGCAGTCCGCGCCACTCTTCCCGTTATTACGCGGCCCATGTTTTTTGAGGTGCATCGCCTCAGCGTATTCACGCCTCGTTCGCTGGACGTGGATGTTGTGCTCGACCTGATGATTCACGATCTCGACATTGTGCTGTCGTTTGTAAACTCACCGGTCAAGGAAATCCGCGCGGTGGGATTGCCCATCCTTTCCGGCAAGGTGGACATCGCGAACGTACGCCTCGAATTCGGCTCCGGGTGCGTAGCCAACTTTACTGCCAGCCGGGTGTCGACCGAGCGCGTCCGCAAGCTGCGGTTTTTTCAGCCCAGGCAGTACGTGTCTCTGGATTACGGCCGGCAGGACGTCGTGGTATTCACGGTTGGTCAGTCCGACGCCGCGGGAACCCCGTCTGTCAATCCTCAAATCCAGATGGCAAAACCTTCGACCACGGGAGAAGAGCCATTACACGCGGAACTGAAATCCTTTCTGGAGTCGGTGCAACGGCGTTCCCCGCCTACGGTCACTTTAGAGGACGGTCGCCGCGCTTTGGCCGTGGCCCTGGACATCGTTGCGGCAATCAGCGAGCATGGAAGAAAGATTGATCTTGAGCGCCTGCATACTTGATTTGCCTCCCTCAAATGTCAAGTTTTGTAAACGAAAAATGAACGATTGACCATCTGGATGCAAATCCCAAGGACTTACACTTTCAGGCCTTCGCGGATTCGCCCGAAAGGTGCGAAAATGAAGGTACTGGGCCGCAGAAGCCAGCAATTCGTGGCGGCAGACTTGAAGCAATCAGGCATGCGGAGAAGTTTCTTTACTTGCAACTCGTGTCTCGCCGTTCGTGTCTAACCAGCAGGTAGGTCGTTCGATGCCAACCACGCAAATCCCGCCAGCTAATCCGGTTCCTCCGACGCGACCTTCGGAGGGCGGAGATTTGTACGATGCGCGCTATTGGGAATCGGCGTATCGCGAAATCGTTGAGGCGCCCGCTCTGCTCATACAGTTGCAGGATGAATTGGCGCAGGCGCGCAGGCGAGAGGCTTTTTGGATTTCGGTCGTTGTTCACTTGACTGTTGTCCTGGTCTTATGGAACTCGCAGAAGTTAGCGGGATTCCTGCCAAGACAAACTGTCGTCGCGGTAACCCCGGTGACGAACCAGAAGGACCTCACCTATCTCGAACTGCCGCCTGATGAACAGAAGGTGACTAAGCGTCCGGACACAAACATTATTTCTGATAAGGACCGCATCGCCACTTCGCATGCGCCGCAGCTGGACCGTAAGGAACTGAAGAAGATCCTTGACGCGTCGCGCCCAGGCAGGCCCGGCGCGGGCGGTATTCAGGCTCCACAGCCGCAGGCCGCGCCCCCGGCTCCCGCGACAGCTCAGAACTCTGCGCCCCAACCGTCAGCGCCACCACCGCCTCCTCCGAATCAGAACCAGATCGCAAAATTGCAGACCCCGCCGGCTTTAACTCCCAAGGATGTCTTTGGGGGCGGCGCTATGTCCGCAGGATCGGCGATCGATCAGGCCGCTCGAGCCGCGGCGGCAAATCGCGGCGGATTCGGTGGCGGAGACGGCGGAAATTACGGTCTCGGTTTAGGAGGTAAGCCAACGGCCGCGATGGGACCACTTGAGGTGCTGTCCGACACCATGGGCGTGGACTTCGGCCCTTACCTGCAGCGCGTCCTGCACGATGTGAAGGTGAATTGGTATAACCTCATTCCGGAATCAGCAAAGGCGCCCATCATGAAGAAAGGCAAAGTCACGATTGAATTTGCCATTCTCAAGAATGGTTCTGTCGCTGGGATGAGACTGGTGTCGACCTCGGGCGATGTGGCACTCGATCGCGGCGCCTGGGGCGGGATCACAGGCTCAAATCCGTTTCCGCCATTACCCAGCGAGTTCGGCGGTCAGTATCTCGCTTTGCGATTCGCCTTCTACTACAACCCTGACCGAGCGGACCTGCAGTGATAAGAGCGGTGCTAGAATCAGGTTCGGAGCATACTCGTGAAGCCGAAGCGAAAATTCACCATCGTTATCGAACGGGACGAAGAAAGCTTTTACGTTGCCACAGTACCAGGTCTGCGGGGATGCCACACGCAAGCCAAAACCCTTGACATGCTCATGAAACGCGCTCGCGAGGTGATTGAACTCTGCTTGGAGAGTGAGGGTGGCGGAAGCGGATCGCTGGAACTAGTGGGCATTCAGCAGATTTCTGTATGACTCGCCTTCCCCGATTGAGGGGTCGGGAATTGTGCGAGTTCTCGAAACGATCGGATTCCAAATTGTTCGGACGCGTGGTAGCCATGCTTTCCTACGGCACGCTGATGGGAGGGCTACCACCGTGCCGATGCATTCCGGTGAAACCATTGGGCCAGGGCTTCTGCGGTCGATCCTGCGAGATGTCGAAATGTCGGTGGAGGAGTTCCTGACCCATCAATAACGATCGACGAGACTTCACCACACCCTGCACCGATTCTCCCTAACCATCGGCGCACCAGCCTTGCAGTGAAACGCCTGCTGAAATTCTGGAATGTTTGAGACCACGCCATTAGCGCGATACTTGTCCGGAGAATGCGGGTCTACCGTAGCCCGCAAGCGTTTAGTTTCGTCGCGCGTGCTGGCGCACCAACTCTGCCCGTAAGCGATGAAGAAACGTTGCTCCGGGGTGAATCCTTCGAGCGGATCGGACTTCAGGCCCTTGGTGTCGTCTTGCCACGCCATATGAGCGAGAATCACTCCGCCCAGATCGGCGATGTCTTCGCCCAGAGTCAGCTTTCCGTTGATCTTGATATCGTCCACCACTACGTACTGCGAATATTGATTTGAAATGCAGCTGGCGCGCTGCTCGAAAGCTTCGGTATCTTCCTTGGTCCACCAGTCGCGCAGGTTGCCGTGAGCGTCGAACTGGCGGCCTTCATCGTCGAAACCGTGAGTGAGCTCGTGGCCCATGGTGGCGCCGGTGTCACCGAAGTTTGGAGCCGCGTCGGACCTGGCATCGAACAAGGGTGGCTGCAGGACGCCGGCGGGAAAGTTGATGTCGTTCATTTGCGGATCGTAGTACGCATTCACCGTGGGCGGAGTCATCAGCCATTCTCCGCGATCCACGGGCTTGCCGATCTTCGCCAGTTGACGATGAAATTCGAACTCGCGGGCGCGAAGCACGTTGCGCATTTCATCGTCGCGAGTGATGCTGAGCGCGCTATAATCCCGCCACTTGTCGGGATAGCCGATCTTGTTGGCAACGGCATGCAGCTTATCGAGGGCCCGCTCCTTGGTGGCGGGCGTCATCCAGGAGAGCGAATCGATGTCGCGACCCATGGCATCTTCAATTTCCTTCACCATTTTCTGAGCACGCTGCTTGGCGTCGGGGCTAAAGTTTCGTGCAACGTACGCTTGTCCCAACGCTTCGCCGAGATCGTTATCCACATAGCCAACGCAACGCTTCCATCGCGGCTCGAGTTCTTGCGCCCCTTGCAACGTCTTGCCAAAGAAATCAAAGTCAGCATTCACGAAATCGGATGACAGAAAAGGCGCGTTCGCATTAATAAGATGCCAGCGCAAATAGGTCTTCCAGCTGGTGAGAGTTTCGCTCTTTAGTTCGTCGTTGAGCGTCTTGAAGAATCCCGGAGTTTCCACATTCAGCGCTTCCACCGAGGGCAGCCCGACTTTATCGAAATATATCTTCCATTGGAACGACGGGCTGAGCGCATTCAACTGCGCAGTAGTCATCTTGTGATAAAGCTTCTGAGGATTGCGCCGCTCTACACGCGTGAGTGAACCTTTGGCCAAAGCCGTTTCAATACGCATGACCGTACTCGCTTCGGCAGCGGTGGCTGCGGGCTTGTCGCCAAGCAATTCGAACATCTTCTGCAAATGGGCCAGGTAGGCCTTGCGTAGCTGAACGGATTTGACGTCGGTCTTGAGATAGTAGTCCCGGTCCGGCAGCCCGAGGCCGCCCTGGTCCGCCTCGGCGATTACTTGGGTGGCGTCCTTGTAATCCTGATCCGAGCGAAAGCGGAACAGCGCGTCGTTAGAAACCATGGCTGCGGCGACGCTGGCGATGTCGCCCTTGAAATGCAACTGCTGGATCTGGTCCAGCACCGGCTGAAGTGGTTTGATCGCGGCTGCATTGATCGCGTTCTCGTCCATGCACGCGGCGTAGTAATCCCCAATCTTCTGTGTGACGTCATCGCGCCTGCCCGCGGGGGACGCAGAGCTTTCCAGAATTTCGCGCAAGATGGCCTTGTTGTCATCCTCCAGCTTCGAGTAAACGCTCCACGAGGTTTGATCGGGCGGGATGGGATTTTTCTTGAGCCAGGAACCGCAGGAGTAGGCAAAGAAATCGGTGCACGGATCCACGCTCGTGTCCATCGACGTAACGTCAAAGACGTGCTGGGATCCGGATCGAGCAGCTTGTGCCGACGCATTCGAGCTAAGAGTGATCGCAGCAAATAAGACTGAAGCACAGAAGATCAGGTCAGCGGTCGTACGATGCATTCGGTTTCCTCAACGGGGAAATTGAGAGTTTTCGCGGCGTGTCGAAACCTGTCTAGATCTCGAACACCCGGGCCCCGACAGGAATCATCTCATAAAAAACATCCAGGCCGCGCTCTTGCGAAACTCCTCTGCCAGATGTTGTTTCACGACTTCTGCAGCCGGATCGAACCATCGCCGGTATGAACTGTGATCAGGTTCCCGCCACCGTTGATCTTTCCATGAATGCTTTTCTCGCTGAGGCGCCCATCGACGGATACTGGAATGTCCGCGGTGATGTGCCCATCGCTGGTATGGAGGTCCAAATCGGCGGCGAAGTCGCCGGGCAATTCCAGGGTAACGCCCCCGTCGCCGGTATGCAGAGTCCAGTTTGAAGTCACAGCCGAACCGGACTGCGCCCGAGCCTCAATCCGGCCGTCTCCAGTAGTGAGTTCGAGGACATCGAATCGTCCAGCAGCGGTGATGCGACCATCACCGGCGCGCGCCCGCAACGTGCCATCCACCGAGTCAATATCCTGATGCCCGTCGCCAGTCTGCAGGTCCATCTCACCTTTGAAATTCGCCAGCCGAATAGCACCGTCCCCGGTGTGCAGGTTGACTCGTCCCTCCCGCGGCATGTGGATCTCAACATCGACGCGGTTGTGCATGTTGAAGCTAATGATGTGAATATCGTGCGGGAAATGGATTTCCAGGTCGACAGAATCGCCGGATTGGTGTTCCTCGATCTTGAGGCCTCGTCCGCCAATCTTGTAATGCTCGGAAGTCACGCGGGCCTCAATAGTTTTCTGGTCCCAGGTATCGACGTGGATGTTGGCGTCGGAGGTTTCCACCCGGAGGTCGGGCTTCCCCGTAATGCTGTAGGTTTTCGACCACTCATCCGCGTGGACGAATGGAGCAGCCAAGAACACACCCAAGGCAACCAAAGCAAAGCGATTCATAGATTTTCTCCTGCGGCCGGTGAGCACACACCACCGCGGCGTTAGCCGATGATACGCAGCCTTGGTCACCTCGGTTCCCTCAAACTTTCGGCAAGCTTTTCGTCAAATCTTTTCTGGAAACGAAGGTCCTTCCCGGCGCTACAATGTCGGCATGCCTGCATCGGGCCCAAAACGGCAGCAGGATCCGCGTCCGCCCGAACATAATTCATCCGAGCATCATCGCACACCACAAATCTACACCCTGGAAGCGACTGGACTGCTCATGATCGCGGCTGTCATCCTGATTCTAACCCTCGTCCGCTACTGGCATCACATTGCCTGGAGCGCGCGCTGATCGCGGTTCCCGATCCACTGCTGGTGGTGGTATTAGGTCCGACGGGGAGTGGGAAGACCGCGCTTTCTCTGGCATTGGCCGAGCGCTTTCATGGCGAAGTGGTGAATTGCGATTCCGTCGCCATGTATCGCGAATTCGAAATCGGAACCGCGAAACCAAACGCATCCGAGCGCGCCCGAGTCCCGCACCATCTGCTCGATTTCGTAACGCCCACCAACTACATCACCGCCGGCGAGTACGCCCGTCTGGCGCGACAGACTCTCGCCGAAATCAAATCCCGGAAGAACTTGCCGATTGTAGTCGGAGGCACCGGCCTCTATCTCCGCGCCCTGCTGGACGGCCTCTTTCCCGGTCCGCAGCGTTCCGAACAACTGCGCCAACGGCTACGTCAGCGCGCCCAACTAAATGGCACTGACTACCTGCACCGCGTGCTACGCCGCCTCGATCCCGGTGCCGCCGCCAAAATCCACGCCAACGACATCCCCAAGCTCATCCGGGCCATTGAAGTCTGCGTGGCGTCACGTCAAAAAATGACCGAACTGTGGAAGCAAGGCCGCGATCCCTTAAGTGGATTCCGAATCGTGCGCCTGGGCCTGAATCCCAACCGCGATGCGCTCTACGTCCGCATCAACCAGCGCGCGCGACATATGTTCGAGTCGGGGCTGGTAGACGAAACCAGGCAGCTGCTAGAAAAATACGGTGATGCTGCCCGCCCGCTCACCTCATTGGGATACAAGCAGGCTGTGCAAGTGCTGCGAGGCGAAATCGATTCCAAGACCGCGTTAGAAGCCGCACAGCAGGCCCATCGAAACTTCGCTAAACGCCAGATGACCTGGTTCCGCCGCGAGACCGAGGTGGTCTGGCTCGAAGGTTTCGGTGACAACCTAGCAATGCAGCAAAGAGCTGCAGCAATGGTCGCAGAAAGCTAGCTGCGACAGATGAATGGCGGAGCAAACGGAATCTTTCTTTGACTCCATAGGTTGGTAGGCCTAGACTTTCTGCAGGGGATGTTGGCGTACTTTACCACGTGTTCGCTGAGAACCTGGCAAACCCCCACAAGGAGGACTTCACTATGGGCGGCAAATTGGGTTTGCCTGAAATTCTGCTGATCCTAGCCATTGCGCTTCTGCTCTTCGGCCCCAGTAAGCTGGCAGATTTAGGCAAGGGATTGGGCGAAGGCATCAAGAATTTCAAGTCAGCCGTGAAAGACCCGGAAGAAAAAGACAAAAAATCCTGACTTCACCTGAACTAATGTAGCCTGCTACCTGTCGGCCCAGTCCACACAGTGCTCCCGTAGCATTGTGTACACCAGCGACACTGGTAATCCCACCACGTTAAAGTAATCTCCCTCAATGCGGGAAATCCAGCGCGAAGCTCTGCCCTGGATCGCATAGGCTCCAGCTTTGTCCATCGGTTCGACGGACGAGACGTAGGATCGGATCTCATCGTCGCTGAGGGCGGCCATCGTGACCAAGGTAGTTTCCGATCGCACATCCTCAAAACCTGTCTTCCGGCTCTCACTTCCAGGTTCTCGGCCAACCAGACAAACTCCAGTCGTGACCTGATGGCTTCGGCCGGAAAGCAAACGCAACATGCGGGCAGCATCGGCATCGTCGCGTGGCTTGCCCAGGATTTCTGCACCCACAACCACGATCGTGTCAGCGCCGAGAACAACGTCATCCGGCCGTAGGCGACACACCGCCAAAGCCTTCTCCCGCGCCATCCGTTCGGCGAATGCTCCCGGCGCTTCACCGTCCTCGGGAACCTCAGGAATCTCGGTCGGCTGAACCACAAACGGAATACCCGCGTTACGCAAAAGTTGATGGCGCCGCGGAGACGCAGAAGCAAGCACAAGCATGGAAATCAGATTGTAGCCGCTGGACCATCGATAGCGGCAATCGGAGTTGACAGACAAGCTCGGGCTTCAGTCTTTTTCTGGCGCGGCCCGCGAGGTTAGGTTGATCAGTCCGTGGCGCAGTGATTCGAGGAACGGCTCTCCTGTCCCCTCCAACTTCCGCTCCAAACGTTCCGTGCAATCGCAGTCGCCGCAGGCCCACGCTTCAGAACCGTTCTGGTCGCGGCAGCGACGGCGATCATGCGCGTCCTGGACTCGGGTCAGCTCAAAGTACTGTTCCCAATATTCGCGTTCTTCCTGCAGGGGAGTCGGGCAATAACAAACCTCAACCCAGCGCGTTGTCTCGTCCTGGCAAAGCCTTGCCTGTTGCATGTTTCGCAAGTACTCGCCCTCGGCAACCGAACCTCGCCCCAGAGTTCCGTCTTCGATTACCTTCAGCAGTTTCTGCTCGTACCCAGGTTTCAATCGCGCTCTGACTAGGTAACGCATAGCTTTATTTTACCTTGACCGGCCAACTGCCACGGCTGAGTTCGCACCCGGCAACCGAAGCCCGGCCGCCACCCCTGTTAGAATCAAACATTGACCCCTGCAGCCATGGACGCCGCTTTTCTGCGCAATTTTGCCATTATTGCGCATATTGACCACGGAAAATCTACGCTGGCCGACCGTCTGCTGGAATTGACCGGGTCACTGACGGCTCGCGAAATGCAGGCCCAGGTGCTTGACTCCATGGATCTGGAGCGGGAGCGTGGCATCACCATCAAAGCCCACGCCGTGCGCATGATGTACCAGGCGCAGGACGGTCAGACGTACCAGTTGAATCTGATAGACACACCCGGCCACGTGGATTTTTCTTATGAGGTCTCGCGTGCGCTAGCATCTTGCGAAGGTGCTTTGCTGATCGTGGACGCTTCTCAGGGCGTCGAAGCCCAGACTCTGGCGAATGCTTATCTGGCCATCAATCACGGCCTTGAGATTATTCCAGTTATCAACAAGATCGACCTGCCTAGCGCCGACATTGAGCGCACCAAGGAAATGATCGAAGGCGCCGTCGGTTTGGATGCGTCCGACGCCGTTTTAATCAGCGCCAAGACTGGCCAGGGCGTGCCCGATGTATTGGAAGCCATCGTGAAGCGCATCCCGCCTCCCAAGGGAGATCCCGAAAAACGTCTGCAGGCGCTGATTTTCGACTCCTGGTTCGATCCATACCGCGGTGTAATCGTACTGACCCGCGTGTTTCAGGGCACACTTCGTAAAGGACAAAAGATCCGGCTGATGTGGAACGGGCGGGTGCTGGATGTGGAGACACTCGGCGTGCTGACTCCCAAACCGGTCGAGATCGATGAGCTTCGTGCCGGCGAGGTAGGTTTTCTGATCGCCAACATTAAGAATGTTGCCGACACAAAAATCGGCGATACGATTACGGAAGAAAATAATCCTGCCATTGAGCCGCTGCCGGGTTTTGAAGAGATCAAGCCCATGGTCTTTGCCGGGCTCTATACGGTGGATGCGCACGAGCACACGCAACTTCGCGAAGCGCTCGAGAAACTGCGCTTGAACGATTCGTCGTTCTTCTTCGAGCCGGAAAGCTCGGTCGCGCTTGGCTTCGGATTCCGCTGTGGTTTCCTCGGCCTGCTGCACATGGAAATCATTCAGGAGCGTCTGGAACGCGAGTTCAATCTGGAGTTAATCACCACGGCGCCGGGCGTGCGTTACAAGATTTACAAGACCGATGGTGAAATGGTCGAAGTCGATAACCCCTCGCGCTGGCTGGCTCCGAGCGAAATCGCCAAAATCGAGGAGCCGGTGATTCTGGCCACCATTCTGACGAATGAGGAATATGTTGGCGGCATTCTGAAGTTGGTCGAAGAAAAGCGGGGGAAGCAGAAAACCTTCGAATATGTCAGCTCGTCGCGCGTGATGCTCCATTACGAATTACCTCTAAACGAAATCGTGCTGGATTTCTATGATCGTCTCAAGTCCGTGTCGCGCGGCTACGCGTCACTCGATTACCATCTGGCTGACTATTGGGAATCGCCAATGGTGAAGCTGGACATTCTTGTGGCGGGCGAACCGGTCGACGCGCTCTCGATCATCGTGCACCGCGACTTCGCTTATGAACGAGGTAAGGCGCTTGTTTCCAAAATGCGAGAACTGATTCCACGGCAGATGTTCGAGGTCGCGATCCAGGCCTCGATTGGAGCCAAGATCATTGCCCGTGAAACCGTGCATGCCATTCGCAAGAATGTTCTGGCGAAATGCTACGGCGGTGATATCACGCGCAAACGCAAGCTGCTCGAGAAACAAAAGGAAGGCAAAAAGCGCATGAAGCGCATTGGGCGAGTGGACATCCCCCAGGAGGCATTCCTGGCCGTACTAAAAGTGGGCGAGGACAGCTAGCGTAAGCGGAAAGCACGAGCGAGGATGCTTGCGCCTACGTTAGGAATTCATTTATGACGCTGCGAGAACTTCTTACGCATCTTATTTTGATTGCCGGCGCCGCTTCGGGCTTATTAGGCCAGACGCAGCCGGTAAAACTGCAATCACAAATTACCCTGCCCTTCTCCTTCGTCGCCTATGGGGACACGCGCTTCACCGATCCCAAGAACATCGACGCCTCCAATCCTTTAGTGCGCCAGACGCTGGTGCAGGCCATCGCAGAAGCGCACCCTGCGTTCATATCCATCGGCGGCGATATTGCCTACCACGGCGCCAATGTGAATGACTGGCAGATCTGGGACAGCGAAACTGCGGTGTGGCGCGAAAACAAAATACCGGTTTATCCGGTGTTGGGGAATCATGACCTTTACGGCGATGAGAAGATTGCGCTCTCCAACTACTTCCAGCGCTTTCCGGAGTTGCAGAATAGCCGTTACTATTCGGTCCGCGCCGCCAACACGCTCCTGCTAATGCTCGACAGTTCGCTCGACGAAACTTCCGGAGCGCAGGGTCAATGGCTGGCGCACGAGCTGGATACGTTGCCAAAGGATGTGGACTTTGTTTGCTTTGTTCTCCATCACCCTCCCTACACCGATTCTTCGGAGCAATTTTTTGGTGGTGGTCATTCGGCGCGGCACTCTGAGTTAGCGCTCGCCCAGATGCTGGAGGAGCGGCAGGCCCACACCCGCGCGCGTTTTGTAGTATTTGCCGGACACGTTCACAACTATGAACGGCACGAACACACCGGGGTCACTTACTTTGTCACGGGCGGAGGCGGGGCCCACCCCTACCTTATTGCGCGGAAGGTGGGAGATCCATTTCTTGACAAGCCTGTGAACTACCATTATTTGCTGGTGGAGGTTGATCGCGGCAAGATGAAGGTCACCATGAACCGCCTGGAACTGGCAAACGGGACGGCCAACTGGACCACGCCTGATTCAGTTGCAATTACTGCGCCCACAGCGATGCCCGCAACAGCCGGGAAGTGAACTGATTCAATGTAGGCGCGGGCGTCACCGCCCGGCTGCGCTCGCAGAGGCCAGCCTTGGGACTACCGGGAGCGCTCGAATCAGCTGCCGAGTGTACGCATGCGCGGGATTCTGGAACAGCTCGGCCGTTCTGCGGCACTCGACGATTTCGCCCTGGTGCATCACTGCCACGCGGTGCGCGATGGTCGCAACCGACAGCAGGTCGTGAGAAATATACAGAATGCTGATGCCGAACTTGGTGCTGAGCGCGGCAAACAATTGCAGGATTTCCGCCTGAGTAATCAGGTCGAGGGCGCTGGTAGGTTCGTCCGCGATTAGCAGCGCCGGACGATGCAAAACCGCCATCGCAATCAACACGCGCTGCGCCTGGCCCACGCTTAGCTGCGAAGGATATCGTCGAAGGAAATCCGACTCCCCGGGCAGGCTGACATTTTCTAGCGCTTCTCGCAGAGCCTCCCGGCACTGATCTCGTGAGCCATTCCGATGAACTTTCCACGCCTCTTCCAGTTGCGTGCCGATGCGAAGCGCGGGATTCAGCGACGACATGGGGCTCTGCAGGATGAGGCCGATTTCCTTGCCGCGGAGAGATCGAACTTCCCGTTCGCTCAAACCCATCAGGTCGCGGCCATTGAAGTAAATCGAACCCTGAGCCTGGCCTCTTTTCAAATAAAGAAGTTTCAAAATAGCCAACGCCAGCGTGCTCTTGCCGCAGCCACTTTGCCCCACGAGGCCCAGGATTTCCTGCCTGCCGACGTCCAGCGAAAGGTCGCGGAGCACCCCGGGCTTTCCAGGATAGTTGACTGAAAGTCGCAGTGAGAGCAGCGGCTGCGCGTCCATCAGCGGTTCTTCGCGACCTCGTTCGTCAGGGAGAGCTGATCAATATTCCAATAAACCTGCGGCCTCAGCACCACCGGATGCGCGTTGTGCAGCGCCGGCGACACCGCCGACAACGCGTTCTTGTTCACCAGATAAATAAAAGGTTCCTGCTGCCATGCAATTTCCTGCACCTTGTCAAAATCTTCCTTACGTTTCTTTGGATCCAGAGTGGACGCTTGCGCCCGCATTAACTTATCGATTTCGGCTTCCCACGCGGTCGCCGGAGCCTTCTGGCTCGGATTCCACTGGTGGCTGTCCGCGGAACTAAGCCATAGTGTCATCTGCGCGTTGGGATCAAGTTCATCGTTTACCAGGCCCAGCAGGCAGGCTTCATAATCGAACGTGCGGGTGATGCGTTCGATGAGCGAAGGAAAATCCAGGGTGACCACGTTCAGCTTGATCCCAATGCCAGACAGATCCTGCTGAATCATGGCCGCCATGCGTTCGCGGTACTTGTTCCCGGCATTGGTAATGATGGAAAACTCGACAGCATGTCCCTCGTGGTCGTACAATACCCCGTCTTGAAGGTGAAATCCATCCTGCGCCAGACGCTGCAGTGCGGACTTCTGATCAAAGGGATGCGCTTGCAGCTTGGCGTTGACCCAGAATTTGTTAGCTGGAGATACTGGCCCTACCGCCGGACGGGCATGTCCGCGGAATACAATCCGCGCCAAATCTTCCCGGTTGATGGCTTCCGAAATCGCTCGCCGGAAATTTGTGGAGGTGAACCAGGCCTTCTTGTACGGCGGCAGCGGTGAATTGGCGACTTGATTGAACCACATCTCCTCGGAATCCAAAGACGCGCCGGCATCGTGGGCCATGGATGGATTTTGAGCAACTACTTTGTCGAAATATTCGGCATCGAGCGAGTTGATGAAATGAATTTCTCCGCGGTTTAGGCGCAGCATTTCAATGTCACGGTTCTGCTGAATGTCGAGCCGCACCGATTCGATGTAAGGCAGCGGGCGTCCTGCAGGATCTTTTTCCCAGTAATTGGGATTGCGCTTCAACAGCAGATATGCCCCAGCTTTATTTTCCGCCACGAAATAAGGTCCCAGCACTGCCATCTCTTTTTGTGGAGACTTGGCGGACATGATCGCCACTTGGTCAAAGAGCTTGTCGAGACCCGCGATGGGTGCGGGGAATGTGATCCGGACATGGTTCTTGGGCAGAACTTGGGTTTCCACTTTGCCTTCCGAGGAACGGAATGCATCTCCGGTCGGCGAGTGCAACGCGGGATCCATCAGTTGTTGCATGGTGTACACCACATCGTCGGCTGAAAATGGAGTTCCATCCGAAAAGCGAACCCCGTCTCGCAGTTGGAAAGTTATGGTTTTTCCACCGTTCGTAACCTTCCATGAGGTAGCGATCTCCGGCTCCAGATCCTGCGTGAGCCGGTTCACGCGTACCAACACACCGCCGGTCATGTAGCGGATGGTTTCCGAAGCGTCGTCCGCCGCAAGCAGCGGGTTGAGCGTCTTAGGCTCCGAGCGCAAACAGAAGCGTAACTCGCCGCCGGATTGCGCCAGCAAGCTACCGGAACCGAAAGCGAGCAGCATTGACAGAACGAAACTTGCTAAAAGTTTCTTCATACCGGCAACTCCTCTTTAGTCAGGACAAGATGAAAGCTGCTCACCACCAGGATAAACAGAATGAGTGGAACTAACTGCCAGACTTGGCCTGAGATACTTGAAAAGCCTTCCAGTTCCCGTAGCAAACTACCCCAGGAAGGCATTGGCTCTGCGACTCCCAAGCCGAGAATTCCAAGATTGGCTTCGGTCAGAATGAAAACTGGAACGGAAATCCAGAACTGAGCGTAGAGCACGGGCTTCAGGTTGGGCACGAGATGGCGCCACAACAGCCGAAAGCCGCTGCTGCCGGAAGCTCGCGCTAGAAGGATGAAATCTGATTGCGATAATGAGCGCGCGTCGGCGCAGATGATGCGAGCCGCCCCCGCCCAGCCCAGGCACCCCAGCATTGCAAATGTGATTAACACTGAAACAATCGGAGAAACGTTTAAAGGGAGAAGTGCGCGAACGGTAATCAGTAAGAAAAGCCAGGGTAACGAAAGGAAGAGGTCGGTGCCGGCCATCACGCATCGTTCCACCCGTCCACCGGCGAATCCTGCAATCCCCCCGACGAAAGCAGCCAGCAAGCTTGAGAGCAAGGCCGCCGTGGGAGCCAGCAGCAGCGACACCCGGGTACCGTACAGCACTCGCGAAAAGCGGTCTCGCCCCAAATCGTCGGTGCCCAACACATGTTGTCGAGAAGGTTGGGCATCGGGCTCATCTCGGAATTGGTGGGCATACGATGCCGGAGTTATGAAGTTCGCCAGCAGACAAGCGGCAGACACCGCCAAAAGAAAAACAATCGCTGTTATACGCGCCCACTTCATGCTTCGCTCACAAGAAAACTTTTTCCTACCATGTCGGAGACGGAATTGGCTACCAAGGTCACCAAAGTGACGATCATGGTCAGATTCACCAACAAAGCTACATCGCGCCCTAGAGCCGCTTTCCAAGCCAGTTGCCCAATCCCGGGCATGTCGCACAAAGCTTCCATTGGAATAGAGGCTGTGAACGCGACGCTGACCGTGACTCCAAGTAGGGCCAGAAGTTGTGGCGCAGCTGTCGGAAGGATGTGCCAAACCAACACGTGCAGGTTACCCAGGCCTTTTGCTCGCGCAGTGAGTACGTGGGGTAGCGCTGAACTACGCGCCAACAGATTCCGCGAATAGCGAAAGATTTTCGGAAAAACAACCAACCCAAGCAGCAGCCGCGACGGCGCTTGTGCGAGCACAAACAGCAGCGCAAGCACAGCTGCGGGCAGGCAGAGCAGTACGCCTACCAGCAGACTACCCGCCAGATCGAGATACCAAGCCCTCGACATCACGATCGCGACTGCCAGCAGGAAGCCAGCGCTCCAGCCTAGAGCCAGCCCCAGAGCAACCGACTTCAAAGTCTCGGGCAAGCGTTCGGCAACCAACTGCAAAACCGGCCGTTGCAGAGTTTGCGAATTTCCCAAATCGCCGTGTAGCAACCGGTTCAGATAACGAAAATAGAAAATGAAAAGATTGCCGTCGCCGTCTTGCGTGTCGCGCATCGCCTGGATGCTCCGATGGCTGAGTCTCGCATCCAATTCCTCCTCGTCCACGCCGAAGCCAGGCGCAAGGCGAACCAAAGTCGCTCCGAGAAAACCGCCGATGAGGACGGTAATCAGAATCTTGGCTGCGAGTTTTGGCAATGCGGATAACGTAGTGATATCCCCAGCGCATCGCGAGGCGGGCCAAGCCCTCACGTACAACATTTCCTGGGAGGGACTTCGAACTACTGAATTAGACTTAGTGATATCAGCTAACTGGCACCAGGACAATTACTTGCAGCAAAAACGGCAAACTTCGGTAATGCAGGTCAACCTACAGATTCTTACGCACTTTATGCGAATTTTTCTCGGTCTCCGAACGAGGGGTTTCAGGCACCCTGTGCATCGACTTACGCCTCTTCGTGGTTAGACAACCAAAGGCGAAGGATACGCGATAACGCCCAGCGTGGCGCGAGGCCTTCGCGGCGTACAACGCCCCCTTACGAACCCTGGCGCGCTTCGCTCTCAGGTTTCACGCGACAATGCCTATCTTTTGCAGGTCCTGATGCAACTGCTCTGGGTTCTTCATTTGGATGACCATCATTCCCAGTCGCGAGGCGGTGTCCAGATTTAGGGGGCGATCGTCGATGAAGCAACTCGTCTCTGGGGGACGCTGCGTGATCTCGAGGGCGAGCTGGTAGATTGCGTCCTCGGGCTTGCGCAATCCGACGAAGCAGGAGCTTACGAAGAGGCTGAAGATTTCGCGCAGGCCGAAGGTTTGAATGCGGAACAAATTTAATTCTTGCGATTCGTTGTTAATCGTGGACATCAGGTATTTGCATGAGCGGCTTAAGTCTTTCGCCAGTTGCAGCGTCGCCTGATTCGGTTGCGACAGGGAGAACATGTACTCTTTGAACGCCTCCAGAGTGAATGGTCGCGGACGGTAGAAAATCGTGCGCTCCAGATAGTCCTGCAAGGTGATCTTGCCGCGCTCAAGCGATGACACCAGCATCTGGTGGCGGCTCTCGAATTCGGCGTCCTCCAGATTAAAGTGTTTGAGAGTTTGCTGACGCTGCTCGTGATCCCATGCGTTGCTGAGTAACACGCCGCCGATGTCCCAGAAAATTGCGCTTATGTTTGCCAAAGTGGTCCTCCTGCGATTGGTTTGATTGAATATCTTACAGGGAAGAGCGGCACTGGCATGTGTTCCTGGCCCGCTGGCGAGGACACCCGCGTCTCCACGGACGTCCTCAAATTGAAAAGCCCCGACCCTGCTTGGCAGAATCGGGGCTCGCTGAATCGTGGTTTGGTTTAAAAAGCGCCGGTGTGCGGGGTAAAGCTTTGCCGGTAGCTCAAGTTGTCGATGTCGCGGAACAACGGCGTACCTGGCGGCAGATTTTGTGGCTTGGTGAAATCCGGATCGAAGATGTAATTTCGAACTGGAGGAAAATACACAGAGTAGGTACAGCACTTGAAGGTGCCGGTGTTGTAGGTGGAGTAATAGAGACTTACCAGCGAACCTTCGTAGTTAAGTTGCACGCCACCCCAGTTCTCGAGGAAACGCAGGAAGTTATGCACGCCACCATCGGTGCCAAATCCGAAGTCCGCGATGTTCGACCATCCCGGGAAAGGAAAATTAACGTTCTTTCCACCGGCGACCGCCACTCGATAGTAGGTTGTAGTGGCGTTCCGGTTGCCCGTCGGTTGGGTAGCGATCGTATGTAAGCTGGCTAGGTCCGACCAGTTGTTGGACAGTACGGTGACGGCGTCAGCAACAATGCCGGCCGCAGCCATTCCGGCTAGATCGGCTCCGGCAGGAGTATTCCAGATTGGATCGCCGGGGTTGCTGTTGTAGTCGCCGTAAATGTATACCGGATTCTCCGAACCGACCGTGAACCCACCGAAGCTGCCGTTCACCGCGGCAGGCAGGATGGGTAGATTGCCCAGCGTTCCATCCACCAGTTTCAGCACGTGGCGGGCGCCACTGATATAGTTCTTGGCTCCTATTGTGCAATCAGGTATGCGGCCAGCGACCAGGTATGGATCGGGATTGGCAGGTGCCATGATCAGCGGGTTTACGCCGGTGGCCGCTGTATATAAAGGTTGTGGGTTCCCTGCGGTAGGCACGGTCGCCGGAACATAGCCAAGACCCAGCCCGAGGTTGGCTGCTCCGAAGTTGTCCAGTAGGCCGTTCTCGTTGACGTCTTCCGGAGAGATCGGCTTGTTTAGAGGAATGGGGTCCAGTCTTCCATCGGGATTGCCGGCAGCGATGCCGCTGTTGACCACGTCTTCCAGACCAGAGTCTCCGGTCTTGGTATTTACAGCAGCCACTTGCGTGCCGTTGGGGTTAGGCAACATTCCCCGGCGGTCCGAATAATACAGAACATATCCGTTCTGAAATACAGTGTCCACTAGCGGGCCGCTCACGCCGGTCTGGCCAGCGAGCCATCGCTTGAGGTTGCCTACGTCCAGTTCCACCGCGTTCATGACTCCAATGGGCGTGCAGCTATTGTTCCCTTGGATGGCATCGCGGGGTTCGCCTTCGCGGGCGTCGTAGAAGTTGATGGGATACCAGTTGTACATCGTATAGCTGGGATTGACGGCGAGCAGATCGCCATACCACGGACTCACGGTCGTAGGATCGTTGGGTACTTCGGGTGGTTTGGGAACGGTGCAAGTATAGGTAGCACCGCTCTTCACGCACGAGGGAGCGACACCGGTTGCATCCAGAGTGCCATCCAAGTTGCGGTCAGCTGGCTTCTGGAGGATCAAAATGGCATTGGGATTGACTGGGTTGGATCCAGAGACCGTTGGAGGAAGCGAGCCCCGGGCGAATCCCAGTTGCAACCACTCGGTTGTGACGGGATGGTAGATACCGTTGGCGTCACGATATTCGACCCGCAGATATCCATCCAGGAGGTTCCAGGCGGTCTCGTTTGCCGCTGGGAAACCAGCTCCTCCCGTCGGTGGAGTATTGAACCACGGGTAGGGCGGGCATATCCCAGTCGCCGCGCTGCAAGTGTTGATGGCGACGTTCGGCGGCGCGATGCTCAGGCCAACGGTCTGTACGCCCTGGACTCCAGTGCGCCGAAAGGGGGTATTGGGATTGATATTGAACGGAGGAGGAACGACCGCCGGAGGCGCTACGGGCGCATACAACCAGTCGGTGATCATCGAGGGAGTGGCGAGTGGGAATCCCGGAGTGTTGCGGTTGGGCATCAGGGTCGATGCGGTTGCGAAGTAGGTCGTGTAGCTGTCGCCTGCGGCCAGATTCGGCATCCCGGCACCCTTTACGAAGGAAGTCGGCACTCCGTTGGTGTAATTGGGAGCGGCAAGGAACTGTCCATTAGCTAAGCGGACGTTTTGCGGGTCTCCAGAGCCGCCGCACGGTGGCGCCACACTGGGGTTGCCGCAGGGCAAATCGTTGGGGCTATCGGACAGCAATACACGAATTTCGGCCTCGTTGTAGAGTCGCGACGCGCCCAGAGGTGAGGTCGGGGCTTCTCCCACCGGAGGTCGACGGACGATCTCATAATTTTGTGGCCCAGTGGTGGTTCCATTCGTGCCATTCACAAAAGGAAGCGAGAGGTTGCTGGCTCCCGTGCCCAGTCCCCCAGCGATTCCATAATCTCCATCTTCGATAAAGGTGTTGTAGTCGCCGGCGGTGAGGGAGATGGTTTTCCACGACGGCGGACCCAAATTGTACGCCGAGGCCGGCGGGTTGCCCCCTGCTCCCACTACGCTGCCTTCGGTCGCCGCCATGGGTCGGCAATTTGGCGCCGCGGGAAGATCACAGCCTCCAGTCGCTTGCGGGATCAACACAACTCCCGTGTCCCCGACAGCAGCCGCGTTTACTCCATTGGGAAGTACGGTGCGAATGACGTTTCCCCATGCCGTAAGCTTGTCGTGAAACCTGATCGTCGAACCGTTCACCACGCCCAGGTACAGGTCGCCGTTGGTATGAACGCGGCCCGCGAAATCGAGATTGGGGCTGTTGAAGAAGCCCATATCGCTACTGGAGAAGACGCCGAACTGAAACACCGGAATCAATGCCACTTCGACCTGCCGGGACATGTTGACTTCATCTCCCACCGTCCCTGCGCCGAGGATTGAGGTGCTGGCGGTTACCTGGAGGGTGACAGGAAGCAACTGTGCATACAAGCCCTGGAAAGCTCCAGTCGAGATTTGCCCCCAGCTGGTTGACAGGGTTCCATCAGCCTTCGTGGCCGCTGTCAGGCTATAGACGGGGTAGCTCATCAACAGGGAGTTGGCGGGCGCATCCGCACTCAGAGACGCAATTTGCGTCGCCGTCGGCGATTCGACGTTCTGAAACATTGCGGACAGGTCCGAGGTCATGTGCTCGATGCCACCTTCGGCGGCGTGGAAGGCCAAATTGTTCTGCACATCCTGGCCGCCCACTTTGCCTTCGGTGTTAACCATCATCAGCAGACCAATTGCAACCCCGGACATAATCAACAGCAGCATCAGGGACGCAATCAGAGTGAATCCTCGTGAATCAAGTTTCGTGCTATGCATCGTGTCGCTCCTCATTGCCATACAGCCCTCTTTAGTTTCCACTCCCAATTTCTTCCTTCCACCGCCTGAACTCATGGAAGCAGGACATAACGATTCTGGTAACTCAGGTTTCGAGCGCTAATCGAAGTCTGCGTATCGAACGTCTGGTAGCCATTGGTAAGCATGAGACCGCTTTTCACGCCAGCGACCTGGCTCCGAGTCGTCAAATGGACCAGATTGATCTTGCGAATCAGATTGAAGGATGTGCCGACGGAATACCCGCCATCGCCCACGGCGTTGAGCAGGTTGCCGGAGGCATCGTAAGTGTCATACGTGAACTGGAGGTTCGCGACACCCTCTTGAACGGGCACGGTCGGTTGCCCGTTCACCTGTCGCATCAGGGTCGGGGTGCCGACTCCAACCCCGAGCGGATCGGGCATCATCCACAGATAGTAGGTAACCACGAAAATACGCGTTGTCGTCGCGGTTGGAGGACATGTTCCCACCGCGCACGCCAGTTGCGCCAAATTCCCAGCCGCAGCAGCGGGCTGGTTGAGGAGTAGCGGGTCAGCAGCGGCGAAACCGATCGTGTAAGTATTGGGGCCGGTCAACACGACGGATGTGACTTCGCCAACCGCCATCGCCGAGTTTCCACCCACCGTGCTTTGCACCAAAACCAAGTCGCCAGTAACCAAGCCCCCGGCAGTGATCGGATTGGTGATGACTGGCTGAGGAGGAGGTTGGGGTGGCGCGCAAGTTGACGGCAGTACCGCGGGCAACTGCACCACTACGGCAACCGCAGTGATGCTATCGATGGTATAGCAGGGCAGCTCGAAGACGCTGTCGGTATAGACCATCGTGATCATATCAGTGGGATTGATGTTGCCTGGCACCGCAACTCCCAGCCGCCAACCCGGAATGAGTCCAAACAAAGTTGGAATACACGGGAGCACGATCGCCGATGAGCAGGGGTAGGGCTGGGGACGGCAGTTGTTTTGTACCGCGCAACTTGGGGCGAAACCGTAGATCGGTCGGACTGAGCCGGCCCCTGAGGGTAACGCGATCCCGGCGGGAGGCAAATTGCCGGCGCCCGCCAAACTGATGTCTTTAAAGAGCAAGTCGGAGCTCGCTCGCAGATCCTGCTGCATCTGGGCTCGCTGCGAAACCACAAACGTGGCGTTCATCCCCTGCGTGAATATCTGCACGGCAGCGCCGATGATCACTGTGCCCACGGCAAGCGCCACCAACAGTTCGATCAAGGTGAAACCGCCACTCGACTTTGCAGATCTGCGACCCATAAGTTTCCTCGTTTACCGAAACGGCGAAATGAAGGTGCTGAGCACGTATTGTCTGGGAATATTGAGCTGGGGAGTCGTGTATTGAACCGTGATGATCACCGAGCGCAACGTGGTGGAGGCCGGACCACCGCCAGCGGGAAACACCGGCAAAATCTGGATCGAGCGCGTGAAATTAGTCAGGGGAAGACAGGTGTCTGGGGGACAGGTTCCGGCAAAGACTCCGGTCGATCCGGGCATCTCGAGGATTTGAGGGCCGCATGCGGCATCGTCCGCGGTGCCAATGATTCCGTCGACTCCCGCACAATTGATGGGCTGAAATCCAGGCACGAAGATGCCGCCTGCTCCTCCCGTATTGTTGATCTGCGCCCAGCTTACGTTCGCGGTCTCCCGCGCGGTCAGAATCCCTTCCATAGCTTCGTCGGCCAATTGCTTGGCGGTATTGTTTTCCTGCGAGGTCTGCGTGGACGCCATCGCGAGCCCGAATACTGCCAGCAGACTCAGCAACCCGACCATGAGGATGACCATCGAAATCATGCATTCAATCAGACTGAACCCTCGTTGGGCTGGTTGAATATGTGGCTTGAAAGCCATGTTGCTTTCAGCTTTCATTGTTGCCTCCAGTAGTATTTTGCCCCGTTTAGGCTGAGACGCCACCCGCGCAGACGGCCGGTGGTGCCCCACACTGTGATCGCTCGCGAAGTATTTACAAATCCGGGCATAGCCACATAGACCACGCCGTTGTTGATGTTGCCAGCCGCATCCTGGGAGGAGCCGTCAGGATAGAAATAGATCACGTTCTTCACTCCGCCAGCTACGCCTTGATCGAAATCGATGGCGGTTGCACCTACGCCGAAGAGATCCGGTGTCGTGGGAAACGCACCCTGGGATGTCGGAATGCCGGGCTCCGCATCGAAAACCACATCGGTGGGAAGGGCATAACTAGCGGTGACAGCTCCCGTGGACCCTTGAGTGATGGTGATGGTGTTGGGCACGGCGGCATTGCTCAAAGTAACGAAATAGATCTGGCGCTGGGCGACTGCGATGTCGCGGCCCTGTCGCAACGCCATCAGCGTCTGGTTGTATGCCTGGGTTACGTGGCCCTGCTTTAATGAAGGCTGGATAGCCATTATGGAGAATGCAGTCACGATCAAGATCAGGGCGATCACCACCATCAGTTCGATCATCGAAAACCCGCGCGTTGTGCGTGACGGCATGAGCCCTTTCTTTCTCCGGGGAGTTTGTCCGAGGCCAGTCTTTGGCAAAGCTTTTCCTGGCCCGCTTTCTTTCCGCCATCTCGGGGTGAGCCTGGCATCCTTCATCGCGTGTTACGCCGAAGGAGGCGGTTCCGTAGTCGGAAACGTCGCTGGCTAACCCGCATGCAACTTCATCGTAAGGAGCGAAGGAGGGAGCGTCAAAGTACTAAAGGACAGGTCTGCAGGGCTGGACTTATGTAACGTAATTTGAAGAGGTAACTCCAGTAACTTTGGCACTTCGCTGAATGGAGAGGGTTCGCGAAACGATTAAGCACCGCGTGCGTTTGCCGCTAACTTCCTGCCGTTCTTGCTGTTTGCGGTGCGAGTAGTAGGGACATAGGCGCAGGAGCGAACATCGTAGTGTTGAGCCAGACAACTTCCGCAGAGATGGAGCTGGTGGATCTTGCATTGAACCACCGGAGCTTCGCTTCCGCATAGATCGCAACCGCCACGAACCCGTTGGTTGGCGGTGGCAGACTCCTTCCTCGGTTCCCCAGAGGCAATAGCGATTTGCAGCACTCGAGCCTTGGCATAAAGGCCCGCGGCAACGATGAGAGCGCCTAACGAGAACTGGCAGGCGCCAATCTCCAACATATCGGCATCAGGATGTCCGCCAAAGGCGCCGGGCAGAAAACAGAGCCCAATGAACATCATCAGTGTTCCGGCAGCGATAATCCAGGTGGCTGTCTTCGAAGACATCAATCGAATCCTTAAGACGGACAGGAAAACCGGCTATTGCCGAGCCGCGGTGATCTCTCCCGCGGTTACAGGTCGACCATAACCGTTACTTCGCCTAAACTCCAGATGACTAAAGTCACGTTCGTCCTTGAATCGTGACCCAGGTAACTTGTGGGCTACTCCGGTGTCCGCCTAACATGACCGGGAACATGGCGCTCACATCGCTATTGGTGTGCTCGGATGCGCAAGCGGTCCAGGTGCTGAGCCGAATTCTGCAGGATCTGGGGATCGCAGTGGAATCTTGCGGCGACCTGCGTATGGCCCGGGCGCGGCTCAAAGACCGGCACTTTGATGCTCTTGTGATTGATTGCCAGGACGAAGCACGCGCGGTCGAGCTGATTGCTCTTGCCCGAAATACACCCAAAAACAAAACTGCAGTCGCAATCGGCATTGTGAGCGCGCGGAACGAGGTGCGGGAGATCTTTGCGCAGGGCGCAAACTTCGTTCTCTACAAGCCCATTTCGCGCGAGCGGGCGGCTCATAGCATGCGAGCAGCCCGCGGTTTGATGCGAAGCGAAAGACGGACTCGGCCCCGCTTGCCGCTGGAAGCGAAAACATCGATTACTTACGCCGACAAAGAAAACGTCCCCGCAACTCTCTCGGATTTGAGCGAGGATGGGATTGCCTTGCGCTCCGACGATAAACTACCGCCGTATGGCAAAGTCTATTTCCACTTCGCTTTACCGGGGAGTGCCTCGTTAATCCGGCTTTCCGGCGAGGTCATGTGGCAGGACGCTTCCGGCCGGGTGGGAATCCGCTTTGCGCAGGTGCCGGGAATGTCACGCCGCATGCTGAACCATTGGTTGCAATCGAATCTTTCAGCGCCGTCAGAAGTTGCCCCATCGGGATCGCAGGTTTCGACAGTTTTTGACGACCCCGGCCTGCGGCTCGATGCCAGCCTCGGCTTGCTGTCAGTATCGGCGGCGGATCGTCGCGACCTTTCGCGCCATGCTTGTTGTCTGGGGGCTGAAGTCTACCGGGCAAACAGCAGCGTCGCAACCCGGTGCACTTTGATCGACATCAGCCCTGGCGGTTGTTACGTTAAATCCGCCGAGACCTTTCCTAGCGGAACAACCCTTGAGATGGTAGTGCGTACGGCGGACCTACGATTGCGGATCCACGGAAAAGTGCAGAGCATGCATCCAGGTTTCGGTATGGGTGTAGAGTTCACGCTGAGGACTGACGATCACAGGAAGCAAGTGCAGCAACTGATTGCGTGTGTTCAGTCCGAGCCCAAGCTGTCGATTTAAGTCGACACCCTGAATTCAAAATCCTTTTCATGCAAATTGTTCTCGCCTGCATCCTCATGTCATTCCGAAAAGCGGAGCGACGAGCAATCTGGGTTTCTGCTGGCAGCGGAAATTACCAGATCACTCGCTGCGCGCGGGATGAAAACGAAGGAAAATGAGAACAAAAGGGGATTGCGACGCGTTGAGCTTGCCAGGGTGGCTTAGCTCTGAAGCACTTTTTCTTCGAATGTGGCCTTCTGAAAATATTCCAGCGACATCCGCAAGCCAGTATTAAGGTCGATCTTCGGATCCCAGCCCAGCAAGGTTCTAGCCTTGGTTATGTCGGGCCGGCGTTGTTTAGGATCGTCCGGGGGCAGGGGCTGGTATCGTATCTTGCTTTTCGATCCGGTTATCGCCAGCACTCTTTGGGCACATTCGAGAATGGTAAATTCGTCAGGATTTCCGATGTTGACCGGCAGATGTTCCGAATATCTCGCCAGCCGCAGGAACCCATCGATCTCATCGCTGACGTAACAAAAGCTGCGAGTCTGGCTGCCATCGCCATATACCGTCAAGTCTTCGCCACGGAGCGCCTGCTTCATGAAGTTGGGCACGACCCGGCCGTCGTTCAGTTGCATCCGCGGACCGTAAGTATTAAAGATCCGCGCGATGCGCGTGTCCACCTTGTAATAACGATGGTAGGCCATGGTTACCGCCTCGCTGAAGCGCTTGGCTTCATCGTAAACCGATCGTGGACCGATGGGATTCACGTGGCCCCAGTAAGTCTCCTTTTGGGGATGCTCCAGAGGATCGCCATAGCACTCGGAAGTGGAAGAAATCAGATATTTCGCGCCATATTTGCGAGCCACATCCAAAGCATGAAAAGTACCTAGCGATCCGACTTGGAGAGTCTCTATTCCGTGTTTGGTGTAATCGACCGGGCTGGCGGGACAGGCAAAATGAAATACGTAATCCACTTTGCCGCAATCGAAGGGCTGGTTGATATCGAGCTCTTGAAATTCAAATCGCGCGTCGCGACGCAAGTGATCGAAGTTAGAACGCCGTCCGGTCAGCAGATTATCGACGGCAATGACGGAATACCCGTCGGCCAGTAATGCGTCACACAGATGGGAACCGAGGAAGCCAGCTCCGCCGGTGACCAGGGCGCGCGGTTTGCTCATGAGTGGCTGGCTTTCCTGGGCGGAGCCCCGGCTGCGAGCGGCATAGGCTCGGCTGTGATTGCGGGTCGTCCTACGCTGTAGTAGGTGAATCCGTGGGTTGCCATGGCCTCCGGATCATAAAGATTGCGGCCATCAATGACGATGGGATACTTCAACTGCTGATGCAGGCGATCCAAGTCCAGGCTGGCGAATTCATCCCACTCTGTGAGGATCAGGAGAGCATCAGCTCCACTGGCGGCTTCATAGGCGTCACTCGCATACTCGATACTCGAATTCAAAACCTCCCGCGCCCGCTCGTGTGCGGCGGGGTCGTAGGCCGCAATCTGGCAGCCCTCTTGCAATAACGTCTGCACCAGTAAAATAGCGGGCGATTCGCGGATGTCGTCGGTCCCTCCCTTGAAGGCAAGACCGAGCACGCCCAGACGCTTGCCGCGCAGCGTCCACAGCGCGTTGTGGACCTTGCGCAAAAATCGTTGGCGCTGATCCTCGTTGATGCGCATCACTTCATCGAGCAAACGGAACTCATAGCCGCACTCCCGGGCTACGGCACGGAAGGCCATCAAATCCTTGGGAAAGCATGAGCCCCCGTATCCGATTCCGGGGTTCAAAAAACGCGGTCCAATCCGGCTGTCGGATCCAATTCCCTGGCATACCTGCTGCACGTTCGCTCCCACCAGTTCGCACATTGACGCGACCGCATTAATGAACGAAACCTTCATTGCCAGAAATGCGTTGCACGCGTGTTTGATCAATTCGGCACTCTTGGTGCTGGTGATGATCAGAGGTGGAGGGATTTGCGCCCGGTCCGGCCGCGGGATAGCGTCCTGGCGCCGGTAATAGCTGCCATCGGTCAGAGGAGCGTAAATCGCCCGCAGGACCGCAGCACAGCGTTCATTGTCGACTCCTACCACAATGCGGTCGGGATAGAGAAAATCCGTGACCGCAGTTCCTTCGCGCAGAAATTCAGGGTTGGATGCCACATCGAATGAATCCGGCGGCGCCGCGTTGCGCAGAATAATTTTGCGTATCCATTCGCTGGTATAAACCGGGACTGTGCTCTTCTCGACGACTACCTTGTAACCGTTGATCGCAGAAGGAATGATCCGAGCTACCGATTCAACATAAGAAAGATCAGCGTTCCCCTGTTCCGTAGGCGGGGTTCCCACCGCGATGAAGACGGCAGCGCTGGTTTCAACAGCTGCGCGCAAGTCGTCGGAGAAGGAAAGACTGCGACCGCGATGGCGCTCCAGCAACTCCGGAAGAAACTTTTCGTGAATCGGGACCTGACCATTCTTGAGTGCATCCAGCTTCTGCTGGTCGTTATCTACCAGGATGACCTGGTGGCCCATGTCGGCAAAACATGCTCCGGCCACTAATCCGACATATCCCGATCCCACTATAGTGATGTGCATCCAAATCTCCTGATATCAGGCCTGCGTCGAGCGCGACGCCGAATTTCGGTTTCGAAACTCTACTTTACCAGCTTTCCCTGTCAGGCAGGGATTTGGCAACTCGGTTCCGCGTTATCTTATGCAAGAACGGGAACGGCTGGCCGTTGCCGTGACGGGACAGCAGGGATTCAATTCTCCAGGCCGCGCCAACTCGGCGAGCTGTGATATCAGCCGTCACTCTAGGCAGCAACTTTATTGGTGACCTTTCTGGTATTCGGTGGCCACCTTGCTGTAACCCGGAGGAACATCGAAAAGTGTCGCGTCGACCGGCGCGGAGGAGAAGCGTGTCATCTCCGTGCTTGATTCCATCAATACAGCTGCGTTTTGCGGAGCACCGCTGGCCGGAGCGGGCTGGGCTGGCGTGTCTTGCGGCTTCTTTTTGTGAAAGCCAAAACCGCCTAGATTTGCGAGGCTTGACAACCCCACCTTATTTGCCGCATTCGACGCTGCGGTATTCGCGGCGGAGTCGGTCGCGCTGGCGCCGGCCTGGCTGGCGATCGACCCAGCGGTCGGACCGTTCGAGGGTGGTAGAGGCGCTTCCGAAGCGGCGGGTAACGGGCTGCCGTCGGCGGTCGTGCCCATGCGCATGATCTGGGATACCGGGACCCCCTTCAGTTTCGACATTTCCTTCGCCATATCGGCCATTCCCGAAAACATGCCGGGCTGCACGCCGGGCATCTGAGGAGTAATGGAAGAGGGCATTGGACCGCTGAACACGGAGCCCATCTTCGCCGCCATGCGACTATTGAAATCCCGTACTTCCCCATAGCCCGGAATCTCCGGAGCCATCCACATATCATTGGTGATGGCGATGTTGCCGGTTTGCCCGGACTGCTGGTCTTTGGCCTCCATCGACATCTTCAGAATCGACTCGGACGACGCCAATCCGGCAACGTTCTTGGTAGCGCCCGTGTTGGTAACCGTTACTTTGAACTTCATTTCTGGCGGTGGAGTCGTGTTGGCCGCCGGAGCAGGCGGCGCTTGCTTCGGCTGGGGCTGCGCTTGGGCCTTCCGCATGGCCTCCTCCGCTGCGGCCTTCATCTCCTGAAAGGTGACCACGGTATAGGTCTTCTTGGTGTGATCGATATTCGTAACGGTTTCCTGGTCAAGATCGATGATCTCCGTCGTCTCTTGATTGATGTGAGCCATGCGATTGCCTTTGACCAGAATCGTGGAGTTGGTTGGGTCCGTGATCGAATGGGCTTGCTTGCTGAAGGCGCCGGCAAACTTTGCCATGCTCACCAGCGAGCCGCCGGTAATCTTCGAGGTCTCATCGTAGCGGAAGTCGCCGAAACTCGACGATGGCAGGGCGACGCACAAGCCAAGTACCAGACTGGCGCGAATGTGCATGACGATCTCCTCTTTGCGGGTTACACCTGGATTTGAGAATGCTGGCGACTTAAAACCAGGATTTAGATCCAAAGCAGTGTACCGCAGAACGAGGCTTCCGAGTGCTTTCCGTGGGGTTTGGTAAAGCTCGATCTAAGCGGCAGGATGCGGCTTGCTCTTGTAGACGTTGTAGCCGCGAAGCGTAAGCCTGACTACGCCTCTTACTTGTTCCTCGACGTAACCCTCGTTCCGCAACTCGGCCACTGCCACACGGGCGAAGGAGGAATCGACCGTCTGCTGCGGCAAGCGCACGAACTCACGAGGATCCTGTTCGTAGTGCTCGGCCAGGGTGACGAAAAGTTCGGTTTGAATCGACGCTTGCTGCATTGGATTATCTCTGGATCCAGTCTGCCCCCACCTGATATTTCAAGGAATGGCCCATCCGTGCCAGCTTCGGTAACCTTAGTCGAGTGTACTAACGCGGCATACGCGGCGATTGATCGCTAATGTCGATGCAGTCGCCCGGCGTATGAGTGTGGCTCGCTGTCAGTATGTGAATTTGAAACCACGGGCGGTTCAAGGCAACCTGAAACTGACGGTAATTTGAGTCTGAAATTGTTCTGGCGAACCATTTCGTAGAAAAGGCTTAAAACGCCATTGGCGGACGGCGTCGGTGGCTGCCGCTGCCAGTTGGGGATCGCCACTGACGGTGCTGAGCTTCTCGACCGCTCCGTCCCTGCCCACTAAAGCTTCCAGTATCACCGGACCTTGAATGTGCTGTTGTCGGGCTGGTTCCGGATACTCGGGTTCCACTCGCTGCACCAGGTACTGGTCGGCGATTTGCGAGGGCACCGTGACCGGCTGGCTGGTAGTGTCCTTCGCGGCAGGGCTTGGGGATTGCGGGGGTGTCTGAAAAATGACTTTCCCCTTTTCATAAACTACCAAACCGCCGACCGGAGGCCCAGCACTCCCGCTCGGTTGCGAAGATGCCGCGGAAGCCCTGGGGCTGGCGGAGGTGGGCGGAGTGGGAACTGGGGCCACCGCGCTCGGGTTCGATGCGGTGACCTCAGGCGGCTTGGCCTGCGCTGTCGGGGATGCAACGTTCACGGGTGTTCTTGCTTTCGCTCCCGCCGGCGCTCTTGGACTTCGCACGTAACCCGTCATCCAACCCAGGAACAAGGCCAGGACAATCACGGCCACTGTCAGGATGATCATCCAAGGATCACGGGAATTAATCCTGTCTGCGTTGGTTGCTGAAGGGGCTTCTACGACGGTTGGAACATCCGGTTGCGCCTGCTCGAGTTGCATCGAATCAGCCGCATAGTCGAACTGCGGAGAATCGGTCTGTGGAGAATCGAATTGCAAAAGATCATCGCTCTCGGCTTCTGCGGGGATGGCAGAAGTTGCGGTTGCAGCGGACGAAGACGGCAGCGCCGGCGCGGCGAGCACGTCGCCTGCGCGATCAACATTGTTCACGATGTTTCGAGAAAGAGCCTGCAGGGTTTGAATCTCGCGATCGCTGAACGCGTGGGGACGCGGCGAAAAAATCTCAAATACCCCGAGCAGCTCATCCTCTCTTACTACCGGAAACACGAGGATGGAACGCACGCCCAGGCCCCGACAGACTTCCGCGTCCACGCGAGAGTCGGTTTCGGTGTCGTCGCAGCGCTGCCATTTCTTGCTTTGCACGCACGCACCGGAAAGGCCGGAATGCACATTCAACTGCACTCCCAGGTCAGGAGCATTGTCGCCGGTGGTGGCGCGGCAAACAATCTCATCGCCGCGAGCCAGGGCAATGGCAGCGGCAGTCGCGCCGGTGGCTAAACGCGCGTGCTCAACAATTTCATTTAACACCAGATCCAGTGCCAAATCTGCGGACAGCGCTCCGCCACCGTGCGCGGAGAGCGCTGTCGCCAAATCTCCGAGGTTCAAGCCGTCCGCCAGTTCATTGTCTTCGTTTCCGCGCGGCGAAAGCGGGCTCGCACTCGGTCCTCGAGGATCGATGGGATCGGGCCGAGACATCGGACGATACGCCATGTGAATAACCCAAGCACTGATGAGGTGAACTCGGGGCTGCCGCTACAGCCAGTCCCCACCTCAGGCTACGCTGCTACCAGTTTAGACCTTGAGCGGAGTTTCCTGCGAAAAAAACACGCTGTCAGGCCCCAAGAGCCTGTAACAAAACCTGCACCGAGACGACGCTGTTGGGGCACAGAGTCCTTTGTCCTTGACCGCCGGCCTCGCGGGGAGGAGAATTGGGGCGCTTAGTCACATCCCCGCAGTTTGTTCAGCTGAACTGGTCCTCCATCGCGTTGGTCCGCCATTTTGACTATTCCGCATCAGCATGACGGTTGTTCCTGCGCGTTTACGTAATGCATGGTAGAGGATAACCGAACCTTGCCAGCCACGGGGAGATAGGAAAGCTTCAGAGCCTTTGCTGAGACAGGAATGCTCAATGAGGAAACCCTTGCAGCAGCGAGGCTTGTTCGGGTGCTACCTTGGGCGCCGGAAACAGTCCCCAAGGAACGAAGGTAAGGCCGTGCACCGGCCAAGCAGGGAACCCTTTGATCGCCAACCGAACTACTTTGGAGAATCCCATGCAGAACACCTATGTCACGCGATTACAAGTTCTCGCGGTCGTCATTGTCATCGTCACTGCGAGCGCGATGACCCTCCACGCTCAAAAATTCTCCGTGCTGTACAGGCTCGGAAGCAAAAGTACAGACCCCGCGTACCCATCTTGGATCGGGCTTTTTGCACAAGGCCGCGATGGCAACTTGTATAGCACTTCGCAGTATGGGGGGAAAGGTTATGGCACCGTCTTTCAACTTACGCCCGCAGGGAAGGTGAAAGTGTTGCGGGGCTTCGCCGGCCAGAACGCCCAGGGCGGACTGCCGACGGGCGGCTTGACGCTGGGCACCGACGGCAGCTTGTACGGTACGAGCGCCGGCGGTGGCTTGGCCTACGGAACCGTATTTAAGATCACTACCAGCGGGAAATTCACGACACTACACAACTTCAACGGGAGTACGGAAGGCGAAACGCCCTATGCTCCTCCGATTCAAGGTACGGACGGAAACTTTTACGGTACGACATGCGAAGGCTATAACCAGGTCCGTGGTGTGGTGTACAAGATGATGCCCTCGGGCAAGATGACAATCCTCCACACGTTTTCAGGTCGTCCTGGCAGCTTTGCTTGTCCTCTCGCTTTGGTGCAAGGGATCGACGGCGACTTTTATGGCACAACCTTAGGTGCGGGCGGCGGCGGTATGGTGTTCAAGATCACCGCGCACGGCGAATTCACTGCGCTCCACACCTTTAGCAGCACAGACGGGCAATTCGCAACGGGTCCGATCATTCAAGCCAGCGACGGAAATTTCTATGGCACAACCGCGAAGGGCGGATCGAACAATTCTGGCACTGTTTACAAGATGACCCCCGCCGGAGCTCTCAATGTGCTCTACAATTTCAAGGGTCTGGATGGCTCACCGTTCGCGGGCCTGTTGCAGGGAACCGACGGCAAGTTCTATGGTGCCGCCAGCCGAGGCGGCACTGGCACGGTCGGCGGGCTTTTCCAGTTCACCTCGAAAGGCAAATACACCGGCCTTCACAGCTTCAAATTCCGTAGTCCTACGGGTGATATTCCACTTGTTTCCCTGTTCCAGCACACGAATGGAACCTTCTACTCAGACACTTACGAAGGCGGTCTCAAGGGGTGCAACGACGGCTGCGGCGTTCTTTACAGCCTGAGCATGGGGTTAGGCCCGTTCGTTAGCTTCGTGCCCTCACTATCCTCGGGCAAAGTCGGGAAAACGATCCAAATCCTCGGCCAGGGCTTCACCGGGACGACCAACGTCTCGTTCAACGGAGCTTCGGCAACTTTCTCGGCCGTTTCTGATACTTACCTCACCGCGGTGGTTCCAGCCGGCGCGACGACAGGCTCCGTGACCGTGACCACGCCCGGAGGAACGCTGACCAGCAACAAAGTCTTCCGCGTTACTCCGTGATCCTGAGCTTCAGCCCGACCTGTGGCCCGGTGGGAACTCAGGTGACGATAACCGGAACTAGCCTGGTGCCCCAGGTTCACGTCCGTTCTTTGGACGCTAACCTGGGTTAAGCAACAAGGGTGGCCCACCTATTGTACCTTGCACTAAATTACCCTGTACAAGAGGATGTCAACTCTTCAGCGTTCTGTGCGGAAGAGTAGAGCGGTTAACCACATTCCCGACCATCCGTATTACTTCGAGTAGGAATCCCGCAAGCGCATCAAACGCATGCCCGAACCGCCAGGCGCCCGAGGCCCGTTTTATCATTGACTACCCGCTACAAAATCGGATAAACTAGTATAAGTAACATTATCTACAAGATAATTAGCAGGTCTTTGACAATCTGGGCGCGGGGGATTGGGAAGTGCAAAATGCCCTGTTGGGGTTCCAAAATGGGATGCCTTTCCGCCCGTAACTCCCATGTTCTCTAGATTTTGCGTTTAAGTTCTTTGAACTCAAAGATCTAGCAGGTAGTCGAAGATTAAGTCCTTTGTGCTCTAGATTTTGCACATGTACAGGGGGAGGGGTAGCCAGTACTAGATGGTAAACTTCGTCCCGTTATGGGAATGCGGCTTCCGTTTCGTGTTTGGCCCTATTCGCGACATCCACAGCCTCGGCTCGGCGGCCGCGTGTAAAATATTACTTATGCCATTCAACGGACAAGCAGGTCCCGCGCCTCGGAAAGCAAAGATCACTCCTCCCGAGGAAACTTCGCAGGAGGCCGCGTATTTGAAGTCGTTGGGCGAAAAGCAGAAGCCGATCAGCATCAAGTTGGCGGATGGCGACGTCGTCCACGGTTGGATCGAATACTACGACAAAAACATGGTCAGGCTTACGCGCGAAGAAGGGCCGAATCTCTTTATTTTTAAGCACGAGATTATGTACATCGCAGAGGACGGCGCCAAGCGCAGGTGAACCGGCGGCACGCGGACGAATGACTGCACACTGAATGGCATCTTCCTCGAATAGCTCCGACTTCCTCCCAGTGATGGCGGAGATTGCACGCGAGGCCGGTGCACTCCTGATGGACTACTTCCGTCAACACGTCAAAGTGGAATACAAAGGGGAGGCCGACCTGGTCACGGTCGCCGACCGCAAATCAGAAGCGCTGATTCGGGAGCGGCTCCGGCAACACTGGCCCAGCTTCGACATTCTCGGCGAAGAAGGTGGCTTGCAGGATACGGGCAGTGACTATCGCTGGTACGTCGATCCCTTGGACGGAACCACCAACTTCGCGCATGGGTTCCCCGTGTTCTGCGTTTCGATGGGCCTGGATTACAAGGGAAATCGCGTCGCTGGAGTGATCTACGATCCGACGCGGGACGAATTGTTCGCAGCCAAACAGGGCGGTGGCGCGTTCCTGAATCAGCAACGAATCCTTGTTTCGAAGACCGCGAACCTCGCCGAATGCCTGGTGGCCACTGGATTTCCCAGCCACAAGCGCCACAAAAATCCGAACATCTTCTTCTATCATCAGATCACATTGCATACCCACGGAGTGCGGCGCGCCGGCTCCGCGGCACTTGACCTGGCCTACGTGGCCTGCGGGCGGTTGGATGGATTCTGGGAGTTCAACCTCAATTCCTGGGACACGGCGGCGGGCGTGTTGATGGTGCAGGAGGCTGGAGGGAAAGTGACGGACTTTAAGGATGGGCCATTCCTCCTGGACAGCCGCGAAACTCTAGCCTCCAACGGTATGGTCCATAGCGCATTGCTGAATGAATTCGAACAGGTTTTCACTGGAAGCAACCTGGAGCCGTTGCCGGATGTGCATGGTTTCAGGAGATAAGCAGATCTTCGCTGCGACCGTTGCTCATCTGATCAGGAAGTTAGTTCGATGCTCTCGATGTGAAAGGTATGGCTCTCCGGATCTAACCGGCCAACCACCATGACTTGTTTGTCTTGATAACGTCGGGCCCGCTCCTGATCATCCAGTTGATAAGTCGTGTTATCCCCGGCCTTGAGGACGTACTTTTCACCTTGCCGAACGATGATGCCCGTGATCTTTTGCCGGGAGGCTTGGGGTTGCGTCTGGGAACTCGGGGACCGTCCGGATTGCTGATCGGGCGCGGGTTTGGTTTCTGACCCGGGCAGCGGTATCGGTTCCTGTAAATGCGACCAAGCGACCAACTCGCATCCCAGGGCTCCTGGCATGACATTAGGACAAGGCTGCGCACCGCCGCCTTGCGCGAACCCCCAGGGCCCAACCGTCAAAAACAAAGCCAAGCCAAGCAGTATGTGTGCAGTTCGGTCCATCAGGGCCTCCGAGCAAATTCTCGGCTGCGGAAACGCGACTCAACTACTGGCAACTGGACTTCCACAACAAGCTCTTTTCATTTCAACGCATATCGTGGCGCGATTCAGATCCGGTGAAATTTCTACTCTTTACGATGCCAAGTTGTCCTACGATGTCTAGGAACAGAGCTACAGTGTTTGCTGTAGAACGCGCCCGAGAAGGATAGCGGCGATTCGCAGAATGATGGGACGAGCGCAGCATGAGCCCGAAAGCGGTCGGACGTCAGCAGTCGCCAAGTCCTCAAACGCTGCATGACTAAACCGCTACGCTGCTGAGCCCTCGGTCGGATTCGGCGGAGTGTGGAAAGTTGCCGGAACCTGTACCTGGATAATGTTGTTTTTAACGGCGTAAACAACAAGATCTCGGATGGAATGAAAACCGAGCTTTCGCATTATATTGCTGCGATGGGTCTCGGCCGTCTTTGTACTTAAGTTGAGCACAACCGCCACTTCCTTGGAACTCTTCCCCTCGGCTAGAAGCTGAATCACTTCGCGCTCCCTTGCCGTTAATTTTGGCAACCTTGGGGGTTCGCTATTGGACCCATTGTGCCCCCTGTCCAGAAAACCCGCCAGCACCATGTCGTTTACCCGGGGAGTAAAGAACATGCGGTTGCGCTGGAGTGCTTCCACGGCCGAAACCAGATCGCGGGCGGCATCTGATTTCAAAACAAAACCGCGAGCGCCCGCATCCAGAGCCTCCCTTATCACCTGGTCTGAATCGGTGATGGTCAGCACGATGACCTTGCAGTGAGGGTCATGCTGGGTCAACTGCCGGGTCGCGGCCAAGCCATTGAGGTTCGGCATTCCGACATCGAGGATCACCACGTCGGGCTTCAATTGCGCTGCCTTTTCGACAGCTTCGCGGCCGTCCTTCGCCTCCGCGCAGATTTCCCAACCCTCACGTGCTTGTAGAAGTGAACACAAGCCACGCCGTACAACTTCGTGATCGTCCGCGATCAGGATTCGTAGTTTCATATCCTCACCCCCGCGAGAAGTGTTGCGTATTAAACCCGACCGAAATTCGTGTCAGTTGACACGCTCACCTTTACCGCCCAAGCCGGAAACAAATCCGGCGCCCCTACGTCAAAGAGACTCACTAGCGTGTTCGTTCAGAGCTTTAAAAGGCAGATGCTGGCTTACCGCCTCCACTGCCGCCAGTAAATCGCGAGCCGCATTGGACTTCACGACATATCCTCGCGCTCCCGCGTCCAGCGCCTCCCGCATCATGTGCGGAGAGTCATGTTGCGTAACAATCAGGATTTCAGCCGTTGGGACTGTCTTGCGTATCAGCCGACATGCTTCCAGTCCACTCATTTTCGGCATAGTAATATCGAGCACCACCACATCAGGCCTCAGGCGACCAGCTTTATCGACCGCTTCGAGTCCGTCCCCGGCTTCATCCACGATTTCCCATTCCTGATGGGCTCCCAGCAAAGTCCGTAAGCCGTGCCGCACAACAGGATGGTCGTCTACAACCAAGATGCGAACTGTCATAAAGTGTTACGAGCTCCGGAGAAGGCTAAAGCAACTTGTTCAGAATCTATCCTCAACCTTGTAGATTTCGCCACTCCATCTTCGGACCGCCAACCTTCCGATAACAAGTACATTTACGAATTTCTCGGGAACTCCGGTGCGCAGTCGACAGACACCGGAATCGTGATTCGCACCGATGTCCCGGCGCCGCTCGATTCCAGTTCAAACTTACCTCCCAGTTCCCGTGCCCTCTCGTGCATGCTCATGAGCCCGACGCCCCTACCTGCCCCCGTCTCACGGAAGCGATCAAGCATTTCTTTATCCATTCCGCTGCCGTTGTCTCTCACTTCCAAAGTTACCTGGCCGGGTGATTGCCGGATCAGGATGTCTGCCGCCGAAGCACCGGAATGTCGATGAACATTGGTCAAAGCTTCCTGCAACACACGGAAAAGCACGAGTTCGGTGGCATCGGGCAAACGGACCGGATCGTTTGGAGCATCCAAGTTCAACTTGAGTCCGCTGCGTAGGCCAAAGCCCTCAACATACCATCGAGCCGCAGAAGCTATCCCGACCGCGTCCATGGTCGGCGGATGCAATAAATAGGACAGGGTTCGAACTTCAGCGATACACCGTTCCATTAGTTCTTCCGACTGCGACCACAAATCTGCGCGCCCGGGAGATCGTCGGAGTATGTCCACGTTGAGTTTCAAGGCGACCAGGAACTGCCCCAGACTATCGTGCAACTCACGGGCAATACGCCGGCGCTCGGAATCCTGCAAACTGAGCAGCCTTGACGAAAGCTGGCGCAATGCGGCGGTGCGCTGTTCCACTAGGGATTCCAGCTCGGCCTGATGGCGCCGCAGTTTCTCCTCAGCCCGGCGCCGTTCCGCGACTTCAGTCTCGAGCGCTTGTGCCTTCTGCTGCAAGTGCACGATGCTGCGAAGGCGCTCATCCTGGCTGCCCAGGGCGGTGTAGCTCTCGCCGGGAATCACAGCGGAATGTTCAGCGCAGACCTTCAGCAGCAGTTCGCCGTGTTCCTCACGATGAAAACTCGACATCGGGTAGGCGCAGCGGAGAGAGAAAGAGTACGTCTGAGCTAAGTCATTCCACAGTTGTTCGAGGCGGATCGCAGCATCAGGCTTTCCTTCCGCCCACAACAAAGCGACCATCTCTCCAAAAGCCGCAATACGGCGTGGCTCGCCGTTGCTGCCGGTCGTGAGATGCGCAATCAGGCCGCCTACTACCTGGGCAAAGCGGATTGCATCTGGCCACCCGCCCGGCGTGAACTTCGCCAGGGTCTCAGCCGCATCCGCGGTAACGTATCGTCCTTGGGCAACAGCTTTTGCTGTATCCAAACCCCACGCCTGCAATCTTCGGGCGAGCCCATCGCGGTGGTCCTTAGTGGCGATGACCACGGCGGCTTCGCCAGCGCCGAGCGCCGTGCCGATAAACCGGCTCAATTCATCGAGCAGGAACTCATCTTCCCCGTAGAACTGAACTACGTGCGCGGAGTGGTTATGGTCGGCCCACTGCGCAACCGGGGCGAGCGACGAAGAGTTTGACGGCAAACTATTGATGGTACTCATTTATGACCTGCGTTCGGACACCCAAGTGTGTGTGTGCCAGGGATGAACAGAAATACTGCACGACCGACGTGATTTTAACGGCGACTTGCCGCAGGGTGAAATACAGGGAATCCTGTAGGTAGTCCCCGGAATGGCTGCACAGATTCAGTCGTATCCTCCAATAACTTAACAAATCTTTCGAGTCAGCGTTTGGAGAGCGAAGACAAAGCAAAGCTCGCTACTTTTCACCCTTCCAAATATAGAAATTGTCTTCGTCTGACAAAGTTTCGATTCCCAAGCCTCTGGAAACCGATGCGCGATGAACCGCCGAGCGCAGGTTCGCCAGCGTGATTCCATCCAAGCTCACCAAGGGAAGCTTGATGGCTGAGCCTACCGGCAGGGTTTCCAGGTCCTGGAAAATGCCTTGGATCAAATCGTGATGTTTCCCGCGTCGATTCCGTCGAACGCTCGCCAGAGAAACGCGGTCGTAGTTCAGTGCGGGCTTCTGATTCTTCAGGTTGTCTTTAGTCATACGCCTTGGATACCCCTAAAGATCGTTAAGAAAATCTTATATGATTCTCTTAGGAAATTGTCAAGTATTTTTTAATTGCACGCTTAATATTTTAATCAAATACGTTAAATCGCCGGGTAGGGATTTCATGGCATTCGTCGATACTTCACGCGTCTATAATTCTCGCATCGATATCTCACCTCCCTTAACTTGTGCGGATGAAGTATTTCCACCCTTTTTTAGTGGAACGTGTATGTTCCTGACTGTAAAGGAAAAGAGGGAAAGGCGTGACCACAAATTTTGGGTGGCAGGAAAAATACACGGAGGCTCTGCTCGAGCTTAAGCGCGAAGAATTACCCGGGCGAATTGAGGCTGCGGAGAAAGCCATTTGTCAGCGACTCGAGGAGTTGAAGCACGCAGCCGCCGCTTCCGTGGAAGATGAACTGTGGGCAATCAATGATGCGCTCCGCGGGCTGCGAGTGCTGGCCAAGACGGAGTGCCCACCCCAGCGTTCAGCGGAGGCCGGCCTACCTCCCACCGGAATGACATCGTGAATCGGCCGGATGGCTTGACGACCAGAAATTGCCACAACCTGCTGGCACCGTCGCGGGTTAGACGCCAGGTAATGGCGGAGAAGTTCGATCAACAGTGGCGCGAACTTCGCCAGTCTGCCACGATAGAGAGAGATTCCCAGAAGCTGGCAAAGCTTGTAGCGGCCTGGAGAAACGCGAACCGCTGAGATACTTCCGCAAGCACAAGGAAATTTGAGAGCAACTGGCTTACTACAATAACGGCCCATTATGTCACCACGGAAGAAAGCGCAAGTGGCATTCGCAACGGCCGTTATTATGCTGTGTCTTAGCGGCCTGGCTACCTATCTGACCATTGTGCGTCTCATGCAGAGTGAGAAGTGGGTAGTTCATACTCACGAAGTTCAAGCCGCTTTGGGAGATGTGGATTCAGCAGTGCTAAATGCTGAACGTGCCTCCTCCGGCTACGTGATTACTGAAAGCGCCGAATTCCTGAATAAATTTGAGGCTACGGCTCCCCGCATTTACCAGACACTGCAGCATTTGCGAGAACTCACCAAAGACAATCCAAAGCAGCAGGAACTTTGCTCCCGCTTGGAGGAAGTAACCGCACGCCGAATATCTCTCTTTCGGGACTCGATCGATCTTAAAAAGGCCCTGCCCCAGAACCAGCCGGGGCAAGCCGACATATCCCGTCGAGGATTGCCTATTGCTTCTGAAATCAGTTCCACCGTGCAGGAAATGCGCGCCGAGGAACAACGGTTACTGGCTGTGCGGACGAAAGCTTCGAAGCATCTTTTCACCATGGCGGTGGTGGTGCTGATGGTCACTTTCATTCTTGCGCTGATAATGTTCTCCGTACATTATCGCCTTCTGTCTGCCGAGCTCGATGCCCGTGAACAGGCGGAGGAAACTGTTCGTGAGAGTGAAAATTCACTGCGTCGTCTCACCGGCCGTCTGCTTCAACTCCAGGATGAGGAGCGCCGAAGATTCTCGCGTGAGCTTCACGATAGTTTGGGGCAGTACCTGGCCGGAGTAAAAATGAATCTGGACATGTTTTCCAGTTCTCAGCCCGCCGATAAACTTTTGGTAGAGGCGATCCAACTGTTGGATCAGTCCATCGCCGAAACCCGAACGATCTCGCATTTACTGCACCCGCCGCTTTTGGACGAGGCCGGATTCTCCTCTGCGGCGAAATGGTATCTGGAGGGATTTGCCCAGCGTAGCGGGATCGAAGTAAAGATGGATCTGCCGGAAGACGCAGGGCGTCTGCCCAAGGCAATCGAACTCGGGCTTTTCCGCGTGCTCCAGGAGAGCCTGACCAACATTCACCGTCACTCGGGAAGTTCCAGGGCCGAAGTTGTTCTCCAGCTTTTCCCCGACAAAGTGATCCTCGAGGTAAGGGATTACGGAAAAGGAATCCCCCGCGAACTGTTGAACAATTTTCGGACGAAAGGAATCAGTGTTGGCGTGGGCTTGGCTGGGATGCGGGAACGCGTGCGCGAACTCGGCGGCCAGCTCGACATTCAGCCAAAGGCACCTGGTAGTTCGATTTCAGTGACCCTGCCGTTCCTGCAAAAAAACAAGAGCGCGAACGCTGCCGATTGATTCTTAGTTCGGAAAGTAGGTTTCCTCGCGAAGCAGGGCTCCCACCGCGTCGACCAGGCAGCTGACATCTCCCTTGGCGCAGGTCCCACGGATCCCGGCCTTACGGGCCTCCTCGCTCAACTGCTTCGTCAGATAGATGGTGACCATCAGAATCGGTGTTTTGGGCGAGAGGCCAACGATGTGGCGAGCGGCGTCCAACCCATTCATCTCAGGCATCTGGAAATCGATCACAATCAGATCTGGTTTAACCTGCTGAAACCGTTCGACTGCTTCTTTCCCATTGCTGGCCTCATCACAAACCTGCCAATCCTCGTGATGATCGAGTAACCCGCGAAGGCACCGACGTATAGCCGGATTGTCATCTGCTACCAGAATCCGAACCACCCCGATCTCTCCAATCCAGCCACGAAGCACGCCCGTGTGTCCGCCGCTTTCTTGAGCCTATCGCCTCCCTGGGAGGGCCAACAATACCCTGTAAACCTTACAGCGTAAGAAAGTTGCTGATTCTACACTCAGTTTTGGCCCCAGTGTCCCTCACAGTGCTTGAAGATGCCGTTTCAAAAATAGTCCCGGCCCAGCTTCTTTGGCGTGCCTGGCGTAGCAACGGGCTCAGCTAGAAAACTTGTGCGATGCCGTTACGGAGGGCGTACAGGGTGAGATCGGCAACTGAATGCAGATCGAGCTTGCGCATGATGTTGGTGCGGTGGGTTTCGGCCGTCTTGATGCTGAGATTCAGGGCTACAGCAACTTCCTTGCTGGTTTTTCCCTCCGCCAGCAACTGCACCACCTGGCGCTCACGGGGAGTAAGACGATTTCTGAGGGCAGGCTCTTCCTTGCGGTCCGGGTTCAAATATCCGTCGACTACGATTTCTGTGACTTGGCTAGTAAAGAAAGTACGGTTGTGCTGTACAGCTTCGACGGCTGTAACCAGGTCACGGCCGGCGTCCGATTTCAACAAGAAGCCGCGAGCCCCCACAGCCAGTACTTCCTGCACAACCTGCGGTGAGTAGTGCATGGTCAGGATGAGAATGTTGGTCGCGGGGCAGTCTGCGAGAATTTGCCGCGCCGCATCGATGCCGTTTAAATTTGGCATTCCGATGTCGAGCAGGACGAGATCCGGCTTCAACTCGCTGGCTCGCTCCACTGCCTCACGCCCATCCTTCGCCTCTGCGCTCACTTCCCATCCGGGATGGTTCTCAAGCAGGACGCGAATGCCTCGCCGCACGAGTTCGTGATCATCGGCAACCAATATTCGGAAAGCCTTCATCTTGACCCCGCCCGCGGCAGGACTACGCGCCCGGCCCGCTCTATACCTTCACATCGATTTGGTTGAGTACCTGTTGCACGTTGGGGACAGCCTGCGCCAATTGTTGCGCTTCCTGACGTTGTGGAGTGGAGACAACGCTACCCTTCAAAGTGAGCACACCATTCTTGGCATCAAAGCGAATACGTTGCTTGTCCAAACCTTCGGCGATAAGTGCGGCCTTATAGTTATTCTCAATCGCGCCATCCAGGTTTGAGGACACGTCCTTGGCCTCAGATTCTAAGCCTACGGGCTGCACGCTGATTTCATTAGCTATGATGCGGCTACCCGCAGTCGCGCGGGTACCGTCCCCTGCGGCGCGCTTGGCGTCATCCGAGTGCACTTTGCCTCCCAGCGTTATGGTGTTCCTATCGTGGTCTTCGCTCACGGTGACATCCTTGAGCTCAGCTTGCTCCAGAGCTTTCTGGACGTTGTCCTTGTACGAAATGTCGTCGGGGTTGCGCCGGCTCGAGCACGCGAGACCAAGTCCGGACAGCAACAACGGAACCACAATCATCATTCTCAGGTTCTTCTTTCCCAGCTGATTTCCCCATCCAACAGCTTCGAGTCGTGTTGACGACAATCGCACAGTCGACAGCGAACTCCATCGAACAAGTATGAAGATAGGCGAAGGTTGAGCCGACAGGGATCAGCTAAATGCTTTAGATAGCTGCGGAAGAGCCTGTATTGGCCGGCGGGAAGGGAGCGTGATTCGCCGGAGGGTCGTTCCGCTTCGGTCGAGTTCCAAGCCGGGGAAAACGACAGGGCGCGATTGCCGCCAGCGCGATAAACCGATTTCGGCAATATATATTCGAGGAGACAAAAAAGGGAGCCCAATAGCGGCTCCCTTTACTAAACGAAACGTTCTAGCTGGCCCTGCGTCTCTGTTCCAGATCCGCTTGCTGGGCCTCAGCTGCATTCCATTCGTCAACCTGCTTTTGAGCCGCATCTTTTGCGACCCCGTATCTCTCTTGAATCTTTCCAACCAGTTGATCGTGCTTACCATCGATGACATCGATATCATCGTCGGTCAACTTGCCCCAGCGTTCCTTTACCGAACCTTTGACCTGTTTCCACTTGCCCTTCAGTTGGTCCGAGTTCATCCAATTCCTCCTTTATGTGTTTAATTATTAAGCGTAACCTCAACCATACGTCGCTCGATGCTCATCACTCGTCTTAACTTACGAAAACTGCTGTTCCGAATCGATAAGGTAGATGCGGTAACTCTTTGAGAGAAACACCGCACGATCAGTGGCCAGGTTTTCAGCCTAAACCGCCCGAGGTAGGTGCCGGTTGATGGCGGAGTCATCAGAGCTAGCCTCGCCACTCGATGAAACGTCCTGTGCGCCTGTGCGTTCCAGCACTTGCTTTGCTCTCCTTACCGATTCGGAGTTGTCACAGTGGACGGAAAGCAAAATGCCACCGTCTTTGACCCTACCTTCATAGCGCTTGGCTTCGTATTCTGGGATTCCCATCCCAATCAGCGCTCCAGTGATTCCGCCGACTGCGCCGCCGACGCCCGCTCCGGCCAGTGCAGCCATAATGGGACCGGCGGCGATAAAAGGTCCCAGTCCAGGTATCGCCAGTGCGCCCACACCCAACAGCCATCCCATCGCGCCGCCCAGCACGACTCCAGTTCCCGCGCCTGCCGTGGCACCCTCCGGCGCTTTAGTTCCCTTCTCGTGCGCGAAGTCTTTGGTTCCTGCGCTTTGGGGAAGTAATGCAGAGATGTCCCGGTTGCTGAATCCCGCAGCCTTCAGGCCCTCGACGCCGATTTCTACAGTTGTATAACTGGGATAGATTCCGAAAACTGCCGTGTTCTTGCCTGCCATTGTGAATTCTCCTTAAGGTTTAACGCTCAACTCGCTAGTTACCTTGTTGTTGCCGGCGACTTCCGCAGCTTTCGCTTCAATCGCATGCTTCTCGTCGTCTGTTTTAACCGGGCCCTTCAGCGTTACTTGACCGTTCTGAGTGACAATCTTCACGTTGTGTGCGTAGGTCGACAAAGACTTGTCGCTCACGATCGATCGGCGGATCTGCTGTGTGATATCGCGGTCTGAACGGCTCTCTTTTTGTTGATCAGCGGTAGGCTGGTTCGAATTCCTGTCTCGCTGGTTGATCTTGGTATTATCGGCGGGGACAGGAGCTCCCTGCGTGGTTTGATCCTGAGCCATTACCCACGTGCCGCCCAACAGTGAGCTTATGAGCAGCAAGATCCTTATATTTCTTGCCAATTTCATTGAAATACTCCTGACTTGGAATTTACTCACGATCGTTAATTGCCGGCCGACCCAAATCGATCAAGACACGAACTCGAAACACTCCAACCTTCGATCCAGCCGCCAACTACTTATCCTTCTGAACGTTAGTTGGTAGGGAGACCGCTGCCAATCCGGTGAGCGCCGTAATTCCCCTGTGGAATGCCCTTAGGCGCGACAGGTACAAGGGCTTAGCTGCAATTGCACGAATTACTACCACGAATGTGACGCCGCTGTACCACCTTCACCCGATGGCAGGGAGAACCTGGTCGAAATATAGTTCGGCTGGTTAATCGAGCCTGGTGGTGAGCGCGGGTGCGTAATCGCTGCGGCTCGCGAGAAAATTTTCAAGGAGCCGATATGCTTTGGACAATATTCGTGATACTCCTGGTCTTGTGGCTACTGGGACTGGTAAGTTCCTACACTCTGGGCGGTTTTATTCACATTCTGTTAGTGCTCGCGTTGGTAGTTCTCGTGATCAACCTGCTTAGCGGACGGAGTAGCGCTGTCTAGCTACGAGGTTTTTGTAACTTGAGTTTCTTCGCCCTTCGGGCAACCGCGTCACCCCGAAGGGTCGGCCTTTGCCCTGTACGCCGCGGAGTGCATCAAAGATCGCGATATGCGGCCAAAAACCCGACAGGTCGTCACCAGTGTCGTTGCCGTCCTGTTGTTCATGGTCCTTTCTTCGGGCGTGGGGAACGGATATTCGGTCCTCACCCACGAAGAAATTGTCGATCTGGTGTGGCTGGACCAGCTCAGGCCGCTGCTCCTGGCACGTTTTCCTCAAACTACCGTGGACGAACTGAAGCAAGCGCACGCTTATGCCTACGGTGGCAGCATGGTTCAGGACATGGGCTACTATCCCTTTGGCAACAAGTATTTCAGCGATTTGCTACACTACGTACGCACCGGCGACTTTGTGTTGGCCCTGATCCGGGATTCTAACGATATCAATGAGTATGCCTTTGCACTAGGTGCGCTGGCCCACTATGTTGCTGACAATGACGGGCACCCCACGATCAATCGTGTGGTTGCAATAACATTTCCTAAATTGGGTAGGAAATATGGACCGGAAGTAACTTACGTAGACGATCCCAAAGCGCACATTCGCACCGAGTTCGGCTTCGACATGGTGCAGGTGGCGAAGAACCGTTACACTCCCGACAATTACCACGACTTTATTGGTTTCAACGTTTCCAAGCCATTGCTCGAACGCGCATTCCCGGAGATCTACGGCGTCCAACTGAAAGACGTGATTCATAATGAGGACTTGGCCATCGGAAGCTTTCGGCGCGCCGTCAGCAAAATTATTCCGGACATGACTCGCGTCGCGCTGGTCTCTCGCCGCAAGGAGATCGTTCGCGATACTCCTAATTTCAACGAAAAACAATTCCTTTATCACCTGTCACGCGCGAAGTACCAGAAAGAGTGGGGCAACGGATACCGCAAACCAGGGGTTGGAAGTCGCGTGCTGGCGTTCTTTCTGAAGATCGTCCCCAAAGTAGGCCCGTTAAAAGCCGTGGCCTTTCAGATTCCCACTACTCAGACCGAGGACCTGTACATCAAGAGCATCAACAAAACCGTGGATGACTATGCTGCGCAGTTACGCGAGGAAGGAGCAGGACAGCTCAACCTTGCGGATCGGGACTTTGATACCGGCCGCGAAACTCGCGCTGGAGAATATTCGCTGGCGGATAAGACTTATGCCCATCTGCTGGATGATTTGGCTAAGCATAACTTCGATCAGGCGTCTCCCGAGTTGCGCCAGAATATCCTCAGTTTCTATGCTGATCCGAACGCGCAGGTCGCCACCAAGAAAAACGCCAAGGCCTGGAGGGTAACGCAAGAGCAGTTGGATAAGCTGAAAGCGACCAGCACGGATCATGCGGTCGATGCCGCATCGACAATCTCTTCAGATCAATAGGCTGAACGCGATTATCCATATTAGTTCCGGCTCCAAGTGGCCATCCCGAGCGCGGTCCTTGCCATCCTAACCTTCGAAAGAAATGCCTAACCAAAATCATTATTCCAAGGAGCTTTCTAATGGCTGGAAAAAATACAGCGGTATTCGGGATTTATCGGACGCAAGGCGACGTCGAGTATGCAGTCGACCTGCTGCGCGCTGAGGGCTTTCGCAATACTGATATCTCCGTTCTTTTTCCTGAAAATCAGGGAACGAAGGACTTCGCGGTACAGAAGAACACCAAAGCGCCAGAGGGCACGGCGACCGGAGCCACGACTGGCGCCGTGGTCGGTGGAACCTTGGGTTGGCTCGCCGGCATTGGTGCGCTGGCAATCCCAGGGGTGGGCCCCCTTATCGCAGCCGGCCCGATTGTGGCTGCTTTGACGGGAGTCGGAGTCGGCGGGACGATCGGCGGCATCGCTGGCGCACTCATCGGCATGGGCATTCCCGAGTACGAGGCCAAGCGCTACGAAGGCCGGATTAAGGAAGGCGGGATCTTGCTTTCCGTTCACGCGGATGATTCGAACTGGGTAAAAAAGGCTAAGGACATCCTTGAGCGTACCAGCGCGACGGATATTGCTTCCACCGGAGAGTCCCGAGCGGACTGGCAAAAGACCGACAAGCCGCTGCCCCGCGCCAGTTAGGGTTTTGGTAGCGCCGGCATCGGGTCGGCGCTACAAACCACCAACTTGGCACGATTCGTGCCAAATTTCTGCAGGACTTAAGTTGGAAACCTAGGGTATCTCCCTGATTGGGTTGATCGGCACACTCATTCATTCTGGTTCGGGGCACTATTCGGAACTTACTGATCGCCCCGGGTATCGCTTGGAGGCGCATATGACTAAATTCGGAAAGTACTCGGCTTTAGCAGTTTCTCTGGCATTGACAGCTCTTGTATCGTCAGCATTCTCTCAGCAAAACCCCGCGGTAACTGGTGATCAGGTTTCCGGATACCACATGAGGGTAGTCTCGCGGAGCACAGAAGCGGTTGACTATCGCCACAAAGGTTCTACAAAAGTGAACCTGCGAGGCACTGACCTGTCTTCTGACGTGCGTGGAGAAGCCAAGGTGGAAGGCAAACCCGGAGGCGTGCGACTGGAAGCCAGTGTAGAGCATTTGCGTCCCGCGAATAGTTTCGGGTTGGCTTATCTGACCTACGTCCTTTGGGCTATTACTCCGCAAGGACGGCCACGGAACCTCGGTGAGTTGATTGTGAAAGACGGCAAGAGTTCAGTGCATACGACGCTCGACCTGCAGGCATTTGCTCTGATCGTAACGGCGGAACCCTATTTCGCGGTCACCCAGCCGAGCGACCTCATTGTGGCGCAAAACGAAATTCGCCGCGATACCAAAGGCGGAATCGAACCGGTCGATGTGACGTTTGAGCTTATTTCTCGCGATACGTATAACTCGCAAGTGCAGCCAATTGACTCGACCGTGTACGAGCCCAGCAATAAAACGCCGCTCGATCTGCTCGAGGCCAGGAATGGAGTGCGAATCGCCAAGGACGCTGGCGCGGCTCAATATGCGCCTTCCGAGTTGCAAAAGGCGCAGGATGCATTGAACCGGGCGGAAGACTATTACCGTCGCAAACAAGGGAGCGGTCCTATCGGAACCGTGGCTCGGGAAGCAGCCCAGACCGCAGAAGAAGCCCGGCTAATGTCCATCAAACGCGAGCAAGAGGAGCATGCGGAAAAGGAACGAAGGGAGGCCGCAGAGCGAACCGCGCAGGCTGAGACGGATGCGCAAGCGAAACAGGCTGCGGCGGCTCAAGCGCAAGCCCAAGCGGAACAATCGCAGGCTCAAGCAGTCCAGGCGCAACAGGCTCAACAACAAGCGGAACAAGCCAGGCAACAGGCTGAGTTAGCTCAACAGCAAGCTGCGCAACAGGCGCAGCAAGCAGAACAGGCCAGACAGCAGGCGGAACAGGGGCGCCAGCAAGCGGAAAACGATAAAGCACAGATGCGTGCCCGCATGCTTCAACAGCTGAATCAGGTTCTGGCGACGAGAGACACGGCGCGAGGCCTCATCGTAAGTATGCCCGATGTTCTCTTTGATACTGGCAAAGCCGATCTCAAGCCATCCGCCCGGGAACGCCTCGCCAAGGTCGCTGGAATCCTGATTGCTTATCCGGACATTCGCGTGGAGATTGACGGATACACCGACAGCACCGGCAGTTTGGAGTTCAACGAGCGTCTCTCTCAGCAGAGAGCCGAAGCTGTGCGCAGTTATCTTTCCAGCCAGGGAGTGAACTATTCATCGATCACTACGCAAGGCTTCGGTCCGAGCCAGCCGATCGCGTCGAATGACACGCCAGCCGGGCGGCAGCAGAATCGGCGCGTAGAACTCGTGGTTTCAGGTTCGTCCATCGGCCAGGCGATTGACCAAAACGGTTCTGCTGCGAATGCTTCATCACCCACGAGCACGGAAAATCAAGCTCCGCCAGTGCAGCCGACAAACTCAAACCAGACAGCAGTCCCGGCGGGCCAGTCGACAATACCGCAAAGGTAACGCGCAGAAGAAGGCACCACAGAGACACAGAGTTACGGAGAAATTCTTGGAGATTCTCCCCTCTGTGTCTCTGGTGAAAAGTTTTCTGCTTTGGAGTCACCACTACCGCGCAGCTGATCCAGCGTCGAAATGCTGCATGACAAAATAGCACTCACAGGCCGCAGCTTCCAGTCCCGGGCGATTGAGAATTGTCACCGCGCCCCGGACGTTTTCGATGAGCCCGCCGCGTTGCAGCATACCGGCTGCTAAGCTCACGCTCGGGCGTCCTGTACCCAGCATCTGGGCCAGGAACTCGTGAGTGACCATAAGTATTTCCGAATCGATCCGGTCCTGGCACATCAGCAGCCAGCGCGCCAGTCGCTGCTCGATTTCATGGAGACGGTTGCATGCGGCGATTTGCGCAACCTGCAAGCCTTGGATGAGAACGTAGCGGTTCCATATCAATCGCAACTCCGGAGCTGAACGCAGCGTATCTCCTAAAACCGCAGACTTCACTCTCACTCCGCTGCCAGCGATTTGCATTACTGCGCGATGCGGTCCCCGGCTCAGTCCAACCGCTAAGGGCGTGCCCACGATACCTTCCTTGCCGACAATCGCCACTTCCACGCTACGGCCATCGCTTGTGAGTACCACCAGCGAAGCCATGCCGTGATTCAGGAAATAAGCAAATTCCAGCTTGGCGCCCGCTTCATGCAGAATATGCTGCTGGGGTAGATCCACTGGCTCCAGATGTCCCTGAAGCAAGTTGTATTCAGCTTCAGGAATGGATTGGAGAATCGAATTCTGGACTGGTCTTCCCGTGGAATCAGTTCGTACGCCTGTTCGTTCTTTCCGGTTCGTTATACGCTCCACACCGCTCCCTTGCAAGCTTTCGCAAGCTGTAACATGTTTCGGGCAGTGGGCGTAGGCTAGTGGCCAGAGAGCATCTTTGTCTGTTCGACGGCGTACGCAATGAGGCTGATAGGTTATTTCAGGCCTAGACCGCCGTTGAAATGCTGGATGACTCCGTAACACTCACAGGCAGCCTGTTCCAGATTCTTGCGGTTCAATACCTTGACCGTGCCTCGCATGTTTTCGATCAGGCCGCTACTCTCGAGGACACCCGCGGCCAGCGTCACACTGGGACGTCCAGTACCAAGCATCTGCGCCAGGAATTCGTGAGTTAGAGGGAGCACTTCAGAATCCACACGGTCCTGACACATCAGCAGCCAGCGCGCCAGGCGCTGATCTATGTCATGGAGCCGATTACATGCGGCAAGCTGGGCAACCTGCATTCCCTGCATCAGGGCGAAGCGGCTGAGTTCCGACTGCAGTTTTGGAGCACAAGGCAGGATGGCTTGAAAAATCTCCGACCGGATACGCGATCCGTTTCCCGACATTTGCATGATTGCGCGAAAAGTACCTCGCAGCAGACCTACCATAAGGGACATTCCCACCATCCCTTCTTTGCCGACAATGCCAACCTCGACGCTTCTGCCTTCAGCGCTCAGCGCGACCAGAGAAGTCATGCCCTCGTTGAGAAAGTATGCGAAATCAATTTTCGCCCCGGGCTCGTGGAGGATCTCGTACTGCGGCAATTCCACCGACTCCAAATTAGGACGAAGCAGGTTGTACTCATCATCCGGGAGCGACAGCAGAATGACATTGTTCACTGCCTTCCCCGCCGCATCCGTACGCGCGCCAGGAAGCAGCGGGCCGAGCCTGACGGCGCGTTCAGATCTTTCTACAGTGACGTTTGCGTTTCCCACAATTACCCCCAGTCAAACTTATTGGATGCGAGCGGATGCGTCGCTTTAGTCGGGGAAACCTGTAGTTCGGGCCGTAACTTCATGGATGTTCGAGAAACTATTGCTTAAGACCAAGGGGCGAAGGGTGGGAGAACACGGGCACCACCTTAGGTGGAAAAATAAAGAAAGCGTTGGTCCCTCAAGATGGCGGACCGAACGTCTTCAACGCGGGAAAATGCGTCGTGTGATGAATCGACGGAAATTGGAAATTAGGGTTCCGCAAAGATGTGGCTTATCGAGGACCCTCATCGATTTCACTCAAATCCGCTCAGCATGCTCAAAACGACATCTTCAGCGAGAACTCGATCACGCGCGGAGACCCTAGCGCGAACACTCCAGAGCCAAGGCCCAGGCGGTTGCTGTTGGGCTGTGTTCCGGCTGTCCCGTTCACCGACCCTGGAGTGCCGGTCAGCGCACCGCTGAGGGGGTTATTGGGACCGTCGAAGTTGGCAAAATTCATGAGGTTGAAAAGCGAGACTCCGGGCTGAACTTCAACCCGTTCTTTGATTTTATAAATCCAGTTCAGACTCAGGTCGAAGGCACGCAACCAGCCCATATCGGCCTCGTTCTGTGGCGCCAAAGGAATAAGCTGTTGCACTCCGCCCAGTTGCTGTAACTGCCCCAGAGTGAACAAGCCATTCGTGACGAGTACCTGCCCGGCCGGAGTCGGCTGGCCGGCAAAGTTCTGGTTGTAACTCTGGATCACTGTGTTGATGTTGTTGGCCTTGATGCTGCGTCCAAACGAACCAACGTTGGTACCAGGCAGAACGTCCCCGCCTCCGCCATTGACCGCAAAACTGCCGTCGCCGGTGCCGTCACCGGTAACGTCGGTTACAAATATGCCGCCGGCATTGCCGGACGGGGCCAGCGTCAGTGTGACCGGAAGCGGACTGTAGAAGTGGCCAATCATCCCGAGACGGAATGAATACGGCAGATCCATCGTGCCGCCGAACGAAACCTGATGTCTGCGATCGAGCCCGTTAGGGCCCAGGAAATGGAGCGGATTATTGAAGTCGGTGGCAATGGTAATGAAGTCGTTGTCAGTTGCGGACGCAATGTATTTTGAGAACGAGTAGGAGACTTGCAGGTTCATGGCCTTGATGTGCTTGAAAGGGTTTTGCAAATCCTGTTTCAGAGAGAGCTGCAGCCCGTTGTACTCAGCGCGCCCGATGGGGGATAACATCTGGTTGGCGCCAAGGTTCGGGTTGATGCCGGGAAAAGCCGCTGTGGGGCACGGGCCTCCGCTGCAGAACGAGTAACCGGAATCGAGGCCGTTGCCGGCAAAGTCGGAAATGGTCGCACCGCCTCCGGTCGGGTGAAGACCGGGACACGCAGCAATGGCTGCATTGATCGAGCCGACGCCACAAGCGCTTAGGGTACTTGCGATTGCTGCTTGTGCATTCGCGAGATTAAAGTAGCGCGCATCCCCGACATGGTTGGTATCAACGGCCAGCAGCGTATGCGTTTCAATGTTGCGGAGATAGTCTGCCGTGAATACCATCCCCTTGCGAAGCTCACGCTGGATGCCGAAGTTCATCTGCAGCGAACGCGGGCTCACGTAATTCGGGGCCAACAAGTCTGTGCCGGTGGCATCGAATCCATCCGAGAGCAGGTTTCCAATGTACGAGGGATTACTGGCAGGACCGGCGGCTAGCGTCGCCGCCTGGTACTGCGCCTGGAATGCCGTGATGGCGGGGGCTGCTTGTCCGATGGTTTCGCCACAAAACTTAATTGAAGGAGTGGGACCGCTCGGCATGGTGAACGTAGAGTTTGGCTGGCCATTTGAGCATACCGTAGGGTTGGCCAGGAACAGTCCCTGCGGCAGGCGTGCCGGGCGATCAAATAAGATGTTGTTCCAGATCGAATTCTCGTAGAAGAGTCCGATGCCCCCGCGAAGCACGGTTTTTCCGCTGTGAGTGGGATCCCACGCAACCCCCAGTTGAGGAGCAAAATTTTTGTTCGGCTGATTGACCCGATTCCCCAACCCAGGGCCGAACTGGTTGAGCGCTGCAATTGGACCTATGTCGCTGTCGGTGCGTCCGGTATCGCGAACATACCGCAGACCATAAGTGACGGTCAGGTTCGGTTTGATCTTCCAGGAATCGCCGAAATAAAAAGATATCCGGTTGTCAGGCCCGGCGCCGCCGGCAGGGAACCCAAATGCCGGTATTTCCGAAGAAAACCCGATCCCGTTGCCCAACTGCACCGTGCTGGCAGGATAGTTCAATGGATTGCTGGCTCCGCCTGGGAGCGCGAGGCAGGTCGCAGTGCAATCAGCGATTCCGGCGCCGACTGCTGGCGCCAACTTCAGGAAACTTGCGAAACCTCCTCCAAAGATGTGATTGAGCCCGCCGCCGTAGCGGAGAATATGAGAACCAACTGCCTTGCTACCGTCGTATTTGACCTGATGATCCGTCTGGTAAGTCTGCTGGGGCGCGAGAAAACTTGGTCCGGAGCAGAAGAAATCTGCGCCCGAGGTAAGGCAGTCCGGATCGCCTCCAATCGCCAGTTCGATACCCGGCGCTGGATTGAAGATGTTCGTTCCTGCCGTCGCGTCCACGATCCCATTGCGGAATTTGGTGTATCCGAAGCGAATGCTGTGCGTGAAACCGCCGGTGTTGAAGTCGAGTCCCGCGGCATGCACCGGAGTGTGGTTCACGTTGCCAAAGGGCTGAAACGAGTTCGGTATGATGGCCAAAACACTATGGTTTTGATCGTAGGAAAAGCGGTAGAAAAATTTGTAATTGCTATTGATCTGCCAGTCCAAGCGGCCGACGACTTCGGATTCCGTGAAGGGAGACACGTAGTTTCCCGTTAGACCCTGGAACGGGCCGCCGGATAAGACAGGATTAAGCAAGTCCTGCTTGGTGTGTTCCGCGTCCATGAAAAAGAACAATTTATTCTTAATAAACGCGCCGCCAAAATTGCCCCCAAATTGGTTGCGCTGGAAATAATTGTCGGAAGCGCCTGGAAGATTGGCGTCTAGATTCTGGTCGCGAAAATAATAGTATCCCTCGCCGTGGTATGAATTTGTGCCCGACTTCGTGGTGACGTTCACGGAACCGGAGGAAGTCAATTCGGTCGAGAGATCGAGGGAGGACTGCTGAATCTGAAATTCTTGAATAGCGCCTTCCGGGACATTTTGGGTGGTCGTACCTACGGTTTCATCGCTGATGTCGAGGCCGTCGACTTCAATTCGCGCGGTGCGTCCAAAGCGCCCGCCAAATGAGATGGAGGAGAATCCATTCTTGGTGGGATCGAAGTTGCCGCCATCCTGAATTTGCACTCCGGGTTCCAATTGTGCCAGATCGAGGAAGTTGCGTCCATTGATAGGCAGATTCTCAATCTGCTGGGTCGTCAGCACTCCTTGAATCGTCGCTTGTTCGGTGTTTACCTGTACGTCGGAAGCTTGCACTTCCACCACTTGAGCAGCCTCTCCGACTTGTAGCTTGATGTTGCCAGACGAGGTGACCCCTACTTGTACCGTGGAAGGCGCCTCCGAGGTCTTGAAACCTTTTGCTTCGACGCGCACCACGTAATCGCCCGGCGTCAATGCGCCAGATGTGTAAGCTCCGGCAGAAGTCGTGGTGGCGTTGATCACCCGACCAGTAGATTTGTTAGTAATCGTGACCTTGGCCCCGGCGACGAGCGCACCACTTGGGTCGGTGACAGTGCCCTGAATGCTTCCCGTTGAAATCGTAGTCTGCGCGTACAGAGCGATGGAGAACGCAATCACCACGGCCATCTTCAGTAGTGTCTTTTCCAGCTTGCGAAAATGGAGAGTGGGGGACATTTTCAACCTTCCTTTCGAAATGCCAAGGGCATTCGCGCGCGTGAGCTTTCGTGGACTGTCAGATAGTTATAGCAAATGATAATCCGTTAAGGGGAGGCCGAATCCTGAATTCTTGCGAATAATGATAAAGGAAGCTGACATTGGTTTCAGGTTCTGTCTACCCCGACCGAACTCGTGAAAACGTCATATTGCGACTTGCAGCGCCGTAAAAGGCCTACACCGTTGGCTGCTTGTAGACGGAGCAAGCTATGTCCCTCAAACTCCTGTAGAGACATTGCTTGCGACAGTCTTCGTTTTGGACTTTTCAGCAACAGCCTGCCTCGATCCCTTTGCCATGGCGCTAGAAATGCGACTTGGTAGTGTAATATCCGGTGCGGTGCCGAACCGTAAACGGGGCGCCTGTTGATGCTCCGTCGACTTTCACTTCGATGCGGCGGAAACTGGAATCGGAGAGCCGCTGCGAAGGATAGTAAGCCAGCAAGTATTGCGTGCGCAATTCGTCGCCGATTTTTCGGAAAGCGTCGTCCAGTTGAGGCACCGACGTGGCGTAAAAATATTTGCCGCCGGTGTCTTCGGAAATCTGGATCAAGGCGTGCTCCCCGCCGATGTCACGACCGGCGCTCGCCTCAATCGGGACCACAATAATGCTGTAGACGATGGCTTCGGCTTCCTCAGCGGAACGCACCGCCTGCTTGTAGTCCACGCGGCTCACCGTGTCGCCCCCGTCGGTGATCACGACCAGAACCTTTCTCCCCTTCCGCGCCTCGAGCGCCTCGGCACCGAGGTAGAGCGCATCGTAGAGAGCAGTAGCCGATCCCAGGCGAACGTGGTCAATACCGCGGTCGATCGTCTTCAGGTCGGAGGTGAAGGGCACCACTTCGTTGACGATTTCGCTAAAACCGTAAAGCGAGAGCGCATCGATGGGGCGCAGAATGTCATGGGCAAAACGGCGCGCGGCCGAGAGTTCGAGGGGCAGGTCTTTTCGGGTACTCAGGCTGGTATCAACATCGACCACGATAGAAAGCGGCAAGGCGGATTCTTTGTCGAACATCGAAATGGTCTGTTGTCTGCCATCTTCGAATAATGTGAAATTCTCCTTTTTCAGACCAGCGACGGGGGCACCATGCTCGTCAGTAACCGTGACAAACACGTTGACCAATTTGACGTCAACCTTGAGCGTGGTTTCGGAATTCTGGGCTGAGTTCGCGCCGTCTCCGTTCTTAGAGCTTTGCTGGGACGCTGGTTTCGCCGGACTTGAACCGCCCGCTGCCCAGGGTGGTTTGGGCACTTGGGCATGGGAAACTGCGGCCGTGATAATCAGGAATAGAAGCATGCTCCGCATTCGAAAGCTGAGATGGCTATGGGAGTTTTTCGCACACTCATTCACGCGGCACTCGCGGACGAAACCTCTCCCAGAAAAAGTCTTTAAGGGCAAACCTGGCATAGAATTTTTATCGAGACCGTGAAGAGGCAAGCTGCTCACTTAGATGCAGGCCTTCTCGAATGGCTGCCTTCAGCCCGGGGAATCGCGGTGGGGAAGGGTTCGCCATCGGCCCACACTGCCCCATCCTCAAAATATTCTTTTTTCCAGATCGGCACGGTGCGCTTAAGTGTGTCGATCAGCCATCGGCAGGCATCGAAAGCGGCCGCCCGGTGCGCCGAGGCGACGACAATCAAGATACTCGCCTCGCCGATTTCCAACCGACCCAAACGATGAACCACGGCGACGTCGCGGATTGGGAACTGCCGCAGTGCTTGCTCAGCCAGCGCGTCCATCTGCTTTAGAGCCATTTCCTCATAGGCTTCGTAATCTAGATAGAGTGTGCGCCGGCCGCGGGTATGGTCGCGAACCACGCCTTCAAACACGACTGCGGCCCCGTCCGCGAGCTGCTTGACCTTGGCCAGCACCGCTTGTGTGTCGATTTTTTCGCGCACGATCGAAGAGTAGTGCCGGGGTCGCGCAAGCGCCTCGCCTTCGGAGTCCGTCAACCCTCCGCTCACCGGCGGCAGAAATGCGATCTCGTCTCCTTCCTTCAGCTCCGACTCGAGCCCGGCAAATTCCTGGTTGATTGAAATGGCAATGGAAGCGGCGAGTTCCGAAAGCCGAGGTGCAATCTCCTCATAATGAATAAAGACGTCGCCCAACGTGGCATGTTCTGGCACCGTGAGGAGATCGCTGCCTCTCCCCGCCAGTTCCTTCAGCATGCCGAAAAATAAAATGCGAACCTGCATGAAATTGCGATCACCGTAACTGCTGAACTCTTAGCGAATAGTGTAACGCGACCGCCCCGCCACAGAGACACAGAGTCACAGAGGAAAAACCAAGAGAGTTCTCTGTGACTCTGTCCTCTGTGGTAGACAGAAAAATGCCAGTTCCCTTTCGAGAACTGGCGGGTTCTGTTGCACGCACGAATTACACCTCGTTCATTTATGTTTCTCTTCGTGCGCAGGAGGCTGCGAGTGGGACGGCTCCGCCCGCGGCGCTGGCGCTGGTGGTCGCGGAGCAGAACTCTGGCGCTGCTGCTGCCAGTTGTTGAATTTAGCTTGCTCGTTCTGCTGGTGCTGAGGATTCTCCTGCACCGGAGGAGCTGGTTTCACCAACGGGTGTCCGCCCTGCGCCGCCGGTGGATGCGGCACCGAACGTTCTGCTGGAGCTGCCGGATCGGCCGGACGCGATGGTTCCTGAGGACGCGATGGTTCCGCAGGTTGCGTTGCTCCCGGACGTGGCACATTCGGTGATGCCGCCGGGTGCTCGTTGGCTGAATTCGGAGGAGCCTGCGGATGCGGAGGCGGGTTGGCCGGGGGCTGCGGTTTAGCCGCAGGTTGTGCGGGTTGTCCAGGCCGTGGCGGCTCATTCGCCGCGCGAGCTGCAGGTTGCGGTTGTCCCGGGGTCTCCGTGCGCACGTTCGGCGCGGCAGCCTGTCTCTGTTCAAAAGAAGCGCGCGGAGCCGTGGGCTGCCGGACCGCTACCACCTGCCGGTTCATTACCGCGGCGGATGGCTTTGCGGCTGTAGGCCGGCCGACTCCCATTACACTCGCCCGAGCCGGCTGCACCGGAATGTTGTGGACCACCGGAGCGTTCTCGATCTGCTTTTGATCCACCTTGACCATGCTGGCGGCGACCGGACGGGCATTCACGAAGGTATCGTGAGGCACCGCGGTCACGGCATTGGCCACGTGTTGATTGGCGTAGGTAATCCGGGTCACATTCGTGGTGTTGTTGTTGATGATTGTCGTGTTATACACGTTCGTCACTTGGGTTACGGAGACTCGCGTGTTGGTAATGTTCACGTTGTTCACATAACCCGGGCTAGTTCGATACCAAGGCACGAACACTTCGCGCGGAGCCAGCGGGAACCAAGCCACGCCGACGCCAACACCAACGCCGAAACCTCCACCCACGAACGCGACCAGTGCCGGGGCATAAACTGGGCGCACGACTACCGGACCCGGTACCCAGCACCATGAACTTTCCACAAAAGCCCAGCGTCCATAGTGGAATGGAGCGAAGCCCCAAGGCTCGTCTTCTACCCAAGTCCAGCCCCACGGCGCGACCCAAACCCAGTGGCCGAATCGGTAGGGAGCCCATCCCGGAGCAACCGCTGCCGGCGCCCACACTGGACCATAGTCCGCTACATAGCGCCAGTGGCCGTATTCGTCGAGGTCTTCCGCACCCGTCACCTCAGGTGAGATGTAATTTGACGACTCGGCGTGATCTTCGCGTTCATCGCGCTGAAATACGAAGTTGTCAAAATCGTCGCGATTGGGTATCTGGTCGATTTCATGATCCAATTGATCACTGCCAGTGAAGCGGGCTTTCTGTCCAGCGACCACAACATAACTGGCTCCGCCGCCCGTGGCTTCCCCGCGGCCATGCCAAACCGTCGCATCAGTTTCATTTCCATCGGGGCTCACATCGATGCGATATTCTCCGCTGCGCTGAATCTGGAAAGCCAGATTGGGTGTATCGATTTCGAACTGATCTTCGTCATCCAGGTGCCGTACTCGCACAATGATAGAACCCTGGGACAGCTTCAACTGGGTGGTGCGGTCATCGAGATCAAGGAATGTAACGCTGGTCTCCGAGTCCAGGCGGATCGAAGTCGAGCCGGTCTGCAGCTCAGCCCGCGAATCCTTGTCAGCCCATAAGTTGTCACCGGTAGTCAGCGGACGATTGGGGATCGCTTGCACCCAATCGCCTTCGCCGCCCGGCTGAAAGGAGACGGACCCGTCAGAAAAGCCGAGTCGCGCGACCCGGCCGGGAGGATCTTGCCCTGGCCCCTGCTGTTGCGGGGGGCCTTGGTCCTGCGGAGGTGGTCCCTGCGCCATGATTCTGAGCGGTGACGGCAACACAACCAAAATCCCCGCCAGAACAATTCCGACTAAGGCTTTGTGCGTCTTCATTGGCTTATGTCCTCACTTCGGCTTTGAACGGCATAACCCACATTCTCTATTAACCCCGGCCCACCGGATAAGTTCCATACCGTAAATAGTGCACGGAAGTAACTGTAACTTAAAAGAAAAGATGCCAGTCCCCGTTTCCGGAAACTGGCACCTTATCTGACAACCTGGTCTTGAACTCTACTGTTTAACCCACTGGCTGTTCGCTCAGGACCTTCTCCCGCTCTTCCGCGTCCTGCTTCTCTTCGCGCGGCGTCGAGGGTAGTGCCAGTTCCAGAACTTCGCTGATGAGCTTAACATAGTGGATCTCGACATTTTCCAATTGTTCCGGAGTGAGATCCTCTTCGACATTGGTCTTATTTTCCGCGGGCAGGATGATGTCGTGAACCCCTGCTCGCTTGGCAGCAAGAACCTTTTCCTTAACGCCGCCGATCGGAAGCACGTTACCGCTCAAGGTGATTTCTCCAGTCATCGCCAGCAAAGGACGCACTGGACGGTTCGTAAGCAACGAGACCAGAGCGGTCACGATGGTCACACCCGCCGACGGGCCATCTTTTGGGATTGCGCCCGCAGGAACGTGAATATGAATATCATGCTTCTCGAAGAAGTCTTCCTGAATTCCAAGTAGCGCCGCGTTGGAACGCACCCAACTCAGGCCGGCCTGCATTGACTCGCGCATCACGTCCTGAATTTGGCCTGTAATGCTGAGGTTGCCTTTCCCCTTCATCGAGGTGGCTTCAACGAAAAGAATGTCGCCACCAGATGGCGTCCAAGCCAATCCAACGACGACGCCGGCGCGCTTGGTGCGTTCGGCTATTTCACCTTCGCTGCGAACCTTGATGCCGCCCAGGAATTCGTGCACGACCTCCTGAGTGACCACCAACTTCTCAGTCTTGCCCTCAGCCAGACGGCGCGCCTGCTTGCGGCAGATCGTACCGATGTTGCGCTCCAGATTGCGCACGCCAGCCTCGCGGGTGTAATGCCGAATGATGTTGCTGACCGCTTCTTCCGGGAACTCGATCTGATCCGGCGTAATCCCGTTCTCTTCAATCTGCCTCGGAATCAAGTACTGAAACGCGATGTGTATCTTCTCTTCTTCGGTATAGCCTTGGAGCTCGATGATCTCCATGCGATCGCGCAATGGCTCTGCGATCGGGTCAAGCATGTTTGCCGTGGTGATGAAGAGCACCTTCGACAGATCGAAGGGCACGTCGAGATAGTTGTCCCGGAAGGTCGCGTTCTGCTCTGGATCGAGCGCCTCCAACAAAGCCGAACCGGGATCTCCGCGGAAATCGCGGCCTACCTTGTCGATTTCATCCAGCATGAAAACTGGATCCTTGGTCTCGGCGCGACGAATGCCTTGAATAATTTGCCCAGGTAAAGCGCCGATGTAAGTGCGCCGGTGACCGCGAATCTCAGCTTCGTCGTGAACCCCACCTAGTGAAATGCGGACAAACTTCCGTCCCAGTGCCCGTGCGATGGATTTCCCCAGCGAAGTCTTTCCCACGCCTGGAGGTCCGACAAAGCAAAGAATCGGTCCCTTCATGCCAGGTTTCAAGCGCCGCACGGAAAGATAATCGAGAATGCGGTCCTTCACCTTTTTCAGATCGTAGTGATCAGTGTCGAGAACCTCTTTGGCTTTGATAATATCGACGTCGCCGCCGGATGTTTTCGCCCACGGCAAAACCGCAAGCCATTCGATGTAGTTGCGCGTTACCGAATAATCGGCAGCCATCGGGGACATGCGCGAGAGCCGCCCCAGCTCTTTCAGAGCCTCTTTCTTCACCTCATCGGGCATTCCCGCCGATTCGATTTTCTGTCGCAGTTCTTCGGTGTCGCGCGCCCCTTCGTCCTGTTCACCCAGTTCTTTCTGGATAGCCTTCATCTGCTCGCGCAAGTAATATTCGCGTTGCGTTTGCTGAACGCGATCTTGCACTTCTGACTGAATCTTGTTTCGCAGTTGCTGGACTTCCAACTCCTTGGCCAAGTGCTGATTGATCTTTTCCAACCGCACCCGAACGTCCGTAGTCTCCAGCGTGTCCTGCTTGTCCGCAGTCGAGAGAGACGGCAATGAGGAGGCAATGAAATCCACCAGGCGGCCAGGCTCCTCAATGTTCATGGCCACGGTGGAAAGTTCGTCGGACAATGTCGGGGAACCCGCCACAATCTGCTGAAACAGGGTCAGCACGTTGCGCTGCAGAGCCTCAACCTCAGAACTGGTAGGTGGAATTGCCTCGGGAACCGAGTCCACCCGAGCCCGCATAAAAGGGGCGAGCTGGGCAAACTCAACCAACCTGACCCGTTCCAGGCCCTCGGCAAACACAAAGAGGCTCTGGTTCGGCATTTTGACTACTTTATGGACCACCGCCAATGTTCCCACGGTATAGAGGTCGGTCGGTTGGGGTGTGTCGACGCGAGCCTCTCGCTGTGCCACCACCACGATGGTCTTGTCCTCACCCAGCGAATTGATCAACTGGACAGAACTCTCCCGGCCCACGGTCAGGGGCAGAACCGCATGCGGGAACAGCACTGTATCCCGCACCGGAAGAATTGGGAGCGCCCGGTCCTCGGATTCGCTATTGCTAGTGTTTTCTTTAACTTCCTTAACTTCTTTCACTTCTTTTGCATTGCGCTCGGTGCGCGATGACTGTGCCATGATTTCACCTTGAGTGTAACATGCTCAAGTTTGATGAGAGAAACGCCCGGAAAGATGCAAGCCTACCTTCCCGAAATGATTTTTGTGATCTACTGAATTCTAAACCTTCTCGGGAGGCTTTGCACCAAACTAAAGGTACGCGACGCCAGGGCGGGACGATCTCACCGAAATGCAATCGCTTTTATTGACTCTTAGCGAGTTACATTCCTACCAGATTGAGTTGCAGCTTGGAATATCCCTGCTCCTGTGCCCAAACGTCGAGCGGAGCGGAAGCCATCTCATCGACCATCGGTTCTGCCAGGCCATTCTTGGTGAGGTCGACGCTCTTGATGTAAGCCTTGCAGGTATCGCAGCACTCCACACGGACGTGGCCGAAATCGGTCGCGGTATATACCGGAAGCTTCCTGTTATTTTCCTCGCCGCAACCTGGGCACAGAATACGCCGGAACTCCCACTCCGCAAGACAAAACGAACACACAAGGGACCGCCGTCCCCCATCGCCTTGTGGCCGCAGTACTCCGAAGCCTGCCTTGCGAGTGCAGAACGGACAAAGCGAGTGGTTGTAACCTTCGAGCGTCGCTCCGACGCGCAGGCGTAGCAACTCCGCATATGGTTGGAGAAAAGCCCGCGCCAGAAATTCCACGGGAGGCTCCGCTGATTCACTTATGTTCCAGCTTGCATCCAGCAGTTGCGACCGCGTCTCTTGTGACGATCCGTCCAGTTCACGCGCAATTGCGGCCAGCCGCGCCGGACCATGCTTTTCGACGACGGATAAGAATGGGCGAAAGCTGTCGATAAGGGCCGGCAACTCTGGCGGCCCGGAAGGATAGTGGGCAGAGGTCACCTTCTCCGACTCAGCCTCCAATCGTCCGTAGAGATCCTCCTGAAAACGCGCAATCCTGGCATAGAAGCGAAGTATCTCGGAAGCAAACGAATATTCGTTGGCCAAGTGCTCGGCTCGAGTGATGCGTCGCTGCCAAGGCGAAGCTTTCATAGATCGATTATCAAGCGAGATGGCGGTTGGAGCAATGACTGCTTGAGCGGCGAATGGTTTGACTATCTATTTGCGGCGGTTTCTTACCCCGCAATGTCTCAGTTTGCTCTCTGCTGAGTTTCTCCGCACACTCTGCGGCCGTTCTTAGCGGGCTCTGCGTTTTAAGGTGATTGGGCCGGCAGCCACAAGTCTTAATCGCAGAGGTCGCCGAGAACGGCCGTAGAGTGCGGGGAAACAGAAAATTCGCGCTGAGCGTCACCCTCCCAGCCCTTGCATTGACTTCGTCCTTCTCGGAGAGTTATATTTTCCGCAATAAGCAAAGGCTACTGACTTGGGCGTGGGTTTCAACGAGCTGTAACCTGTAACAGCGGTCTCGCATCTTAAGTTTGTTCAGGTCCACTGACTTTAGACGTTGGCTGTTGAGTAGGTTTTGCCAATTTCGTCGGAGGCCACAAGATGGAGCTTTCCCGCCGCACTTTCCTCAAAAGCACAATCGCAGGAGGAGTAGGTCTGTCCGCCCTGGGATTTGATCTGACTCCGGTCTATGCCCAAACGTCGAGCCTTAAGATCTCGCGCGCCACCGAAACGCGCAGCACCTGTCCTTATTGTTCGGTGAGCTGCGGCGTCATCATTTATACGCTGGGCGACAAGGCCAAGAACGCGATTCCGCAAGTGGTGCACGTGGAGGGAGACCCCGACCATCCTATCAATCGCGGAACGCTTTGCCCAAAGGGTTCTTCGCTTGAGCAGGACATCCTAAACGATCGCCGCTTGCTCAAGCCGCAAGTACGCAGGCCCGGAGCGACCGATTGGGAAGACATCTCGTGGGAGCAGGCTTACAGCGAAATCGCCCAAAAGGTCAAGAAGACCCGCGACGACACGTTTCGCGAAAAGGACGCGGCGGGGCACACCGTGAATCGCTGCGAAGGCATTGCCTTCACCGGCGGCTGTACCGACACCAACGAGTTCAATTATCTGGTCGTCAAGACCATGCGCAGCCTGGGGGTCTGCTACCTGGAAAACCAGGCCCGGGTTTGACACGGCCCAACGGTCTCCAGTTTGGGGCCCACATTCGGACGCGGCGCAATGACCAATGGCTGGATCGACATCAAGAACACCGACATGATGTTGATCATGGGCGGAAATCCAGCCGAGAACCATCCTTGCGGCTTCAAGTGGGCGGTTGAAGCCAAGATTCACCGTAATGCCAAGACCATCGTGGTCGATCCGCGGCTGACGCGGACTGCGGCCAATGCTGATCTTTATCTGCAGATTCGCGCCGGCGCCGACATTGCCTTTCTTGGCGGAGTGATCAACTACGCTATCGCGAATAACCGCATCGCCCACGATTACCTGGTCAACTACACCAACGCAGCTTTCATTATTAAAGAAGGATTCAAGCTGCCCGACGACGGCTTGTACTCTGGATTTGATCCCGAGAAGCAGGTTTACGACAAAGCAACCTGGAATTATGAAGAAGGCGGAGATTTGAGCGGAAAGCCGGTTGCTGGCAGCCCGCCTCCGGCTCAGAAAGCGGCCGCAAATAGCACAACACCGGCTCCTCCACCGCTCTTGCCGCCTAAGACAGCTTTTGATCTGTCGCTGCAGCATCCGCGTTGCGTGTTTCAGCTTCTGAAGAACCAGTATTCACGCTATACGCCGGAGATGGTCGAGCGCATCACCGGTATTCCGAAAGATCAATTCCTCAAAGCCGCCGACCTGTTTACCTCCGTCCGCAAAGACGGAGATATGAAAAAAGTTGCCACGATTATCTACGCGGTCGGCTGGACACAGCACAGCTTCGGTACGCAAATCATCCGCACTGCCGCCATGCTGCAGCTGATGATGGGCAACATCGGGCGAGCCGGTGGTGGAGTCAACGCCCTACGCGGGCACTCCAACATTCAGGGCGCAACCGATATGGCGGGAATATTCGACAACCTGCCCGGCTATTTGAAAGTGCCGAATCCCGGGGACACGAACCTCGCCACCTACTTGAAACGAATCACCCCAACGGCATCCAAACCCGATCCCTGGGATTCGATGAACTACTATTCGAACACTCCCAAGTTCGCGGTTTCCCTCCTAAAGGCAATGTACGGGCCAGCCGCCACCAAAGAAAACGATTTTGCGTTTCACTACCTGCCCAAGATCGACCGCAACTATTCCTGGGTCAACATCTGGAACGACATGTACGAAGGCAAGGTGAAGGGTCTTTTCGCCTTCGGCATGAATGGGGTCATGATCGGTCCCGACTCGCTGAAGAATATCGAGGCGTTGAAGAAAGCGGACTGGCTGGTCGTCTGCGAAATCTATCCCGATGAGACCAGCGAGTTCTGGCGCGCCCCGGGAACTACCGCCGACGAGCAAAAGAACATTAATACCACTGTATACCGGCTGCCGGGCGCGGGTTTCGCTGAAAAGGACGGATCGTTTACCAATTCGGCGCGCTGGTTGCAGTGGAAGCAGGCTGCGCTCCCACCGCCGGGAGATGCACGACTCGATCAGGACATCCTGGCGGCAATTTTCTTGAAGGTGCGTGATCTGTATCAGAAAGACGGTGGAAAATTCCCCGACCCGGTGCTGAACGCAACGTTTGCTTACACCACGCCTTATACCCCGTCGTTGGCAGAGGTTGCGAAGGAGATCAACGGCAAAGCGCTGGTGGATCTCACCGACCCGAAGACCAACATCACCATCAAAGCGGGCCAGCAGGTGCCTGGCTTTGCCTGGCTCAAGGACGATGGCACAACTTCCTGTGGCAATTGGATCTACTCCGGATCGTGGACGGAGGCCGGCGGCATGATCCAGCGGCGTGGAACCGAAGATCCCTCTGGCCTCGGCATTTATCCCAACTGGGCTTGGTCGTGGCCGGCGAATCGCCGCGTACTCTACAACCGCGCATCTTGCGATTTGAACGGGAAGCCCTGGGATCCCTCGCGTCGCCAAGTGTGGTGGGATGAAGCCAAGCAGTCGTGGGTAGGAAACGACGTGCCGGACTTCAAACCGGATTCAGCGCCGAAAGACCACTTGGGCCCCTTCATCATGAATCCCGAAGGCGTGGGACGCTTGTTCGTTCCGCTCGGCGCTATGGCCGACGGTCCATTCCCCGAATATTACGAACCCATGGAAAGTCCCATTGCGAACCTGCTGCACCCGAACCAGTCGAACAACCCGGTCGTCAAAAAATACAAGACCGACATGGATAAGTACGGCACAGTCGATCAGGGATTCAACGTCATCTGCACGACCTATCGGCTCACCGAGCATTATCACTATTGGACCAAGAACAACCCCATGAACGTGCAGCTCGTGCCCGAACCATTTGTCGAAGTTCCCCACGAACTGGCGGAGCGCATGGGTCTGCTCGGCGGAGATAAGGTCAAAGTCACCAGCGCGCGCAGTCACTATATCGCGAAGGCGATGGTCACGAGGCGCATCCGGCCCATGCAGATCGACGGCAAAGAAATGTTTCAGATCGGCATTCCGATTCATTGGGGATTCCGCGGAATCTCCGAAGACGAGGGCAAAACGGCGAAGACGCTGACCAATCAGTTGACGCCGACCGTGATTGACCCGAACGCATTCACCCCGGAGTTCAAAGGTTTCTTAGTGAAGATCGAGAAAGTTTAGGAAGGAATGCGGATCAACCTCATAAATTTGTCATTCCGAGGAGCGATAGCGACGAGGAATCTGTAGTCTGTTTGCGCATGCCAAGAACTACAGATCCCTCGCTTCGCTCGCGATGACAATCCGTCTGGGGTGTGGAAAGAGATTCTGGGAGTGTCACGAATATGAGCGATAGAAAGACGCTACAGATCAAGCAAATCTCGGGACACTCCGGACCCGCGCCCGGTTTCGACGTACAGCGCGACTACGAAGTCTGCAAGCTGGTCGATACCACAACCTGCATCGGCTGCAAAGCCTGCGAGGTGGCGTGCGTCGAGTGGAACGGCATGCCGTTCGGCGCAACCACATTCGACAACACCTATCAGACTATGCCCGAGACGCGGTGGAACTTCTGGAACCTGATCAAGTTCAACGAGCACCAGAACGGGGACGGGACCATCCAGTGGCTCATGCGCAAGGACCAATGCATGCACTGCGCCGATCCCGGCTGCCTGCGCGCCTGCCCCGCCGACGGCGCCATCGTGCAATACACCAACGGCATCGTCGACTTCCAGCAGGAAAATTGCATCGGCTGCGAGTTCTGCGTCTCCGGATGCCCCTACAACATCCCGAAATTTAATCCCGCGACAAAGAAAGTTTACAAGTGTACGCTCTGCTCCGATCGCGTGGGTCAAGGCCTGGAGCCAGCGTGCATCAAGGCTTGCCCGACCGGTTGCCTGAAGTTTGGCAGTAAAGATGACATGAAGTTTATCGCCGAAGAACGCTCGAAACAACTGCGCGAGAATTTCGGATTTGAAAAGGCCGGCGTATACGATCCGCAATCGATCGGCGGAACGCATGTAATTTATGTCCTGCACGACGCGACCGATCCCGAACGCTATGGAGGATTGCCGAAGAATCCGGTAATTCCCTGGAGCTACACGGTGTGGAAATGGCTGTTCAAGCCTGTGCTCGGCACTTTCGCTCTATTCGGACTGCTCGGCGTGTGCCTGCATTACGTAACTGTAGGTCCGCGCCGCCCGCAGCCCGAGCCGCCGAAGAAGGAGGGCGCCGATGGCAACCGCGGTTGAACGCTTTGACGAAAAAGCCCGCCACGCCTTTGAGCGCATAGGCAGAACCGAAGTTTATCTCGGCGAGTTACTGCGCCATCCGGTGTACACGCGGTTTCTGCACTGGATGGTCGCCCTCTTCTTTTTTCTGGCATTGTTCTCCGGATTCGGAGTCTATCTTCCCTGGCTGTTCCGCTGGTTCACGCCTCTTTTCGGCGGCGGACCACTGGCTCGCCAGCTGCATCCCTGGTTCGGCCTGTTCTTTGTTTTCTTCTTTGGGCTGCAGACGTTGAACTGGATCAGACCCATGGCGTGGACCAAAGCCGACACCAACTGGATGCGAAACATCAAGGGAGTTGTCTCGGGCGAAGACAAACTCGAACCACCCGACACCGGCTTCTTCAACGCCGGCCAGAAGGCCATGTTCTGGGAGATTGTCGTCGGCTGCGTGCTCTACTTGATCACTGGCATTATCCTGTGGGCCGGTGCGCGCACCTTTGGCCGCTGGCCGGTGGCAATCAGTTACATTCTCCACGATATCTCTGCGCTAATCATGTTGGGTGGAATCTTCATCCACATTTACCTCAGCACAATCGGCGAACCGGGAACCTTCCAAGCGATGACGCGCGGCTCCGTCAGCGAGTCGTGGGCCTGGACCTTCCATCCCAAATGGTACAAAGAGGTCACTGGACGCGACCCGCGGCAAGCCTACGAAGAAGCTCTGCAAAAGAGAAAAGATTGAACGGTTAACATTGCAGCCGTCAAAACCAGGCAATTTCGCATCCTCATTCCCAATCACTAATCGACGGCAAACGTTCCAGGGCCAGGTCTAGGATGTGTGGTCAGTCCGCCAATTACTGCCCTCAGAGGAGCAGGATCCACTCATCGACTACGAAAACAAACCCGGCGAGGAGGCAATATTGGCCATCCCGAATGAGAGAGCCCGCAACCCTTGGGTTCTGATCCTGGCAAGACGTGGCCGGTGCGAGTACCCTATTCATTCGCTTATTCTCCGATCAATAAAGGAGGAACGCCCGGTGAAGCGATGGATTCTTTATGCACTCATGGCGCTCGTAACAGTCAAGTCAGTCTCTGCGCAACCGGTGGTTTCCGGCCAGAAAACAGCTGATCTGTACAAGCCAACTTTGGATCGCCTGGAATCGCTCACTACTCTGCGGCTGTCCGATTGGCGATTTCACGCTGACGTATCTCATCCTGAGGATTCGTCTTTAGATGACTCCGGCTGGGAAAAAATACGAGTTGGGGACAAGTGGTCATCTGGATCTCGCGATCTGCGCCGCTGGGTCGAGATTCCGGAAAAGATTAACGGTTACGCAGTGCAGGGTAGCCGCGTCAAGTTGGACCTTCGATTCGATTTCGCGTGGAACAACAAAGGGCCAGTCACGATCGCGGTGTTCTCGAATGGATCACTCGTGTCGCGGGGAGATGACGACATGCAGCAGCTGATTCCACTGACGGAGAACGCGCAGCCCGGGCAGAAGTTTCTGATCGCAGTGCGGATTGATGCTCCCGAGGTCGAGGCGCAGTTTCATCACGCTCAGTTGCGGATTGAGCCCACTGGCAGTCGGCCAGGTCCGGCGATGCTGCGAATGGAGATCCTGGCGGCGTGTCCGATGATTGCGGCGTATGAGGAGGGTCGTTCGGATCGCCAGCAACAGCTGGACGCAGCGGTCAGAGCCATCGATTTTTCGCCTCTCGAAAAGAATGACCAGGACGGCTTCGACGCGTCGCTGCGCCAGGCGAAGAGCAACCTGCAACCGTTGAATGCGTGGTTGAGACAGTTTACCGTTCGCGCGGTCGGAAACTCGCATATTGATATGGCGTGGCTGTGGCCGTGGACGGAAACGGTCGAGGTGGTGCGCAACACGTTTCAGAGCGTTCTGGATTTAATGCGCGAGTACCCGGATTTCAAGTTCACCATGTCCTCGGCGAGAACTTATGAATGGATGCAGGAAAAATATCCGGACATGTTCGAGCAGATCAAGCAGCGGGTAAAAGAAGGCCGATGGGAGGTCATCGGCGGCATGTGGGTCGAGCCCGATCTGAATATGCCGGACGGCGAGTCGCTGGTGCGTCAGATCCTAGTCGGCAAACGATATTTTCAGAGGAACTTCGGCGCCGACATTAACATCGGCTGGAACCCGGATTCTTTTGGATACAACTGGCAACTTCCGCAGATCTACAAGAAATCGGGCATTGATTACTTTGTGACCAGCAAACTGCTGTGGGCCACGGACTACACCAAGTTTCCTTACCGGCTGTTCTGGTGGGAAGCGCCCGATGGCAGCCGACTTCTGACGTACTTCCCCCACGAATACGCCAACGATTTCAATCCCGAGCAGATCACGCAGGATCTATCGGTGTATGCCCCGCTAATTTATGGGACCAAGACTACCGACGCGCCGCAGATGCTTTACTTGTACGGAATAGGCGATCATGGCGGCGGCCCGACTCGCACCATGCTTGATCAGGCGAATCGTCTTCGCGATCCGAACACGGTCTTCCCTAAAATCGATATCAGCACAGCTAAAGAATTTTTCGCCGACCTGAACCATGAACTTCCAAATCTAAAAGTGCCCACGTGGAAGGACGAACTCTATTTTGAATATCACCGCGGCGTGTACACTTCGCAAGCGGACACGAAACAGCGAATCCGGCGCGATGAGGAATTGATGCTCGATGCGGAAAAGTACGCGTCGGTGGCTTCGCTCCTCGGCCGTCCGTATGCTCAAGATCAGCTCGAATTGGCGTGGAAGAATCTGCTATTTGATCATTTCCACGATGTCATGCCCGGGTCCGGGATCGCGGTGAACTATCTCGACGCCAAGCGAAATTTGGAAGACGTTGCTCGCTCTGCGAAGGAAGTCACGAATGGGGCGGTCGACGAGATCCTGGCTCACGTCAACACCCAGGGCGACGGTGAGCCGGTGGTAATGTTCAACTCTCTCGCCTGGCCGCGAACGGAAGTGGTCGAGGTCGAAGTACAACTTCCTGGCCGCGCCAGGCAGGTTGAAGTGGTCGACGCCACCGGCCATCGGTTTGAATCCCAACTGCTCGCAATGGACTCAGCCACGAACCGAGCGCGCCTTCTCATCCTTGCGAATACACCAGCGCTTGGCTACAGAACCTATTTTGTACGGTCGAAGAATGAGGTCTCATCAGATGTGAACCGCCAAGTGGCCCTGGCTTCGGGGACGACACTGAAGAATGCCTACACCCAGATCAAAGTCGATCCGCAAACCGGATGCATCACCAGCCTGTTCGATCTGCGAAATCAAACGGAAGCGCTGGCTCCATCGGAAACCGATACAGGTGGCTCTAAGATATCCGCCTGCGGAAATCTTTTGCAGACCTTCTACGACAAACCCCAAAAATGGGACGCATGGAACATCGATGCTGATTTCGAGAAACAACATTGGGATTTGGATAAGGCTGACGAAGTGAAACTGATTGAGAATGGGCCGCTCCGTGCCGTGATCCGGGTCAGTAAGCATTTCCAGAACTCGACCTTCGTGCAGGACATCACCATGTACGCCGGAGTGCCGCGCGTCGATGTGAAGATGCAGGCTGAGTGGCACGAGAAACATATTCTGCTGAAAGTAGCATTCCCTTTGAGCGCACACAGCGACAAGGCTACTTTTGAAATTCCATACGGTGCGATAGAGCGTCCGACCACTCGAAACACCCCAGCCGAGCAGGCCAAATTTGAAGTCCCGGCGCAGCGCTGGGCCGATCTCTCCGACTCTAAACATGGCTTCAGCCTGCTTAACGACAGCAAGTATGGATACGATGTGAAAGGCAATGTGCTGCGTCTTTCGTTGCTGCGTTCGCCGGAGTGGCCTGATCCACACGCCGACGAAGGTCATCACGAATTCGCTTATTCTTTATATCCCCATCTTGGAAGTTGGCGGGACGCGCAGACGGTCCGCCGAGGCTACGAGTTAAATTACAAGCTGACCTCTGTGGAACCCCGCAAACACGAGGGAACGCTTCCGTCCGAACATTCGTTCGTGCGCGTTGAACCGGACAATGTCGTGCTGACCGCGATCAAGAAATCGGAGGACGATAACTCTCTTGTCCTGCGTTTTTATGAGTGGGCAGGCAAAGAAGCAGATGTGAAAATTCAACTTCTAACGGGAGCGCAGTCCGCGTCAGAAACCGATCTGATGGAGCGAGCGACTGCCCCTCTCACGGTACGTAATGATACGGTGACCGTGCATATCAAGCCGTACGAGATCAAAACACTGAAAGTCCGATTTGAGCCGCGCGAGTTGCCCAACCAGACTCCATAGCAGGCTGCCGACAAAGTCACGTCGCGAATGGGCAGCGCCTTGAAGCCGCAATCCCAGTCTTTCACAAGGTTGAGACGTAGCAAACCCATGTCTTTACAGAGGAAAGTAACCACTGTAGAGACGTTGCTTGCAACGTCTCGATTTGGATTTTTTCAGCACCCTGTGGAGCAATGCCCTGATACGAATCGAGTATTTTTCACCAGCCTGATACCGGGGCGCACACTGGGGCCAGCGCGCTACTGTCCCTCGCCTTTATCGATCTTGCTGGCGACTTTGACTCCGCTCAGCCCGCTGACATATTTGGCGACGCCCCGGTAGAGCGATTCGGCAATCTTCTGGCGGTATTCGGCGGTCTCTAACCGGTGTTCGTCGCCAGGATTGCTGAGGAAGGAAATCTCGGCGAGGATCGACGGCATATTAGCTCCGATGAGCACGATGAATGGAGCTTTTTTTACGCCCCGGTCGCGCTGCCCCGGACTCTTCGCTGCGAGACCGGTGTGCAGCGAACGCTGTACGTCGGTGGCGAACTCCTGCGACTCTTCGATCTTCTCCTTCAATGCGATCTTTTTCACCAGATCCTGAAGTTCGTGTATCGATTTTTCAGAGACCGCATTTTCGCGCGCTGCCACTTCGAGCGCTTCGGGAGACGAGGTAAAATTCAAATAGTAGGTTTCTACTCCGCGGGCATCCGAGTCATGGCTTGAGTTCGCGTGGACAGAAACAAAAAGGTCCGCCGCTTCCTGGTTCGCGATCGCGGTTCGAGTTTCGAGAGGGATGAAGGTGTCGTCCTTGCGCGTGTAAATGACTTCGGCCCCAAGTCTGGTTTGCAGCAGCTTGCCCAGACGCCGGCTGACGTCGAGAACCAGATCCTTTTCTTCCAGGCCGTTAGGACCGATAGTACCGGTATCGTGGCCGCCGTGACCGGGATCGATTACGATTCTCCCGATCTTCAGTCCGAGCGCGCGAATTAGAGAACGGTCACCACTGGCGGTCGGTTGGGCTTCGCGCACATCCATGCTGGCAACTGCCGTCTTTCGCTTACTCTTGGCATTTCCGCTCTTGATGTGGTCGAAGGCCGAAGGCGTGCTCGAAGTTGTATTGACACTGGCCGGCTTAATCTTCCCGGGTTCGATCTCAGGAGATTCGAGCTTAGCAACCGGGTCTTTATCCTTTTCCAGAGGATCTTTCGCCAACAGCGCGTCATCGTCCGCATCGACGATGGTTTTCTTCACACCGTTGCTGATTATCACTGAATTGCGCCGGACCGGTTTCTCCACCGCAGTTAGTGCCGCAGCTTCGTCAGCATTCGCTGCGGAATCCTGCACGGTCTTGTCTAAGGGCGTCTCTCCCTCCGCAGCTTCGGTCGACGTTCCAACCTCCTTCACGATTGGAGCTTTGTTAACGGGCCCATTATGAATGCTGCTGCCGTGAGTGTCTTTGTTATGGATATCGATAATAAGCCGCGGCGGATTCGACAGCAGCGACGCGTCAAACTCAGCCAGTTCATCCAGATCGAGCACGACGCGCGTCCTTCCCGTTTTAAATTGCGCGGTGCGGATGTCTTTCAGGAGTCCATCACTGACGTCGAAGGTCTTGCCGGTCAACCTGGAATCGAGCTTGGTGTTCAGCAGATCGAAAAAGATGCGGTCGGGATGGTCGATTCGCTGCGATTCGAACTTGACGCCCTCTTCGAGATCAATTGCCACCCTGGTGTAGTCTGGTGTCGACCAGTGACGGATTCCGATTACTCGTGATGGCTTCCCATTGCTAGGCTCCCCCGCCTCGGTCGCATTGATCGAATTGTTTTGGGCCACGGCGGCGGCCGTTTCGGAATCGACAGCCGAGCTTAGCTGGGGCTGTTTGGAGTCGTTGCGAGCGGTCCTGTTCGCATTCTTTGATTTCGGACTGACCCGGGGCTGCGCCGGTTCGGCCAGAGCCTGGCGCGCTGCCTCGGCGAACTGGTTGCGCGGATAACGCCGCAGGAATTCCTCAAAGGTTGCGTCGGCCCGAACCTTGTCATGGAGGTCGTCCTTATAGACCTCGCCAATCCTGAACAACGCGTCGAAGCGGAACTTGCTGCCGGGATACTCGCGGCGAAGAAATTCGTATTGCTGGATGGCGGAGCGCAAAATGTCGGAGTCATTGAAGCGTCGTCCCATCTCCTCCGTCATCTGTGCGGCGGCAACCACGCTGGGATCAGCTCGGCCAGAAGTCGGGGCTCCCAAGTAAACACGGCGATAGGCGTTGATCACGCGCTCGTAGTCGAGCCTGGTCCGGCTCTCGATGGGCCGACCCTCCAACGCCTCCTGTATGCGTTCAGCGGCGGCAAATTGCGCGGCGGCCCAGGCTCCGGATCTGTGCATGCGGGCATGCGCAGCCATCACCGGCAGTAGCAGCGCAAACACAGCCGCACTCCAGCGCAGCACGCGTTGAATTCGATGTGAATTCTTCAATTGAACAGCCCGTAATCGCTATCGCAAAACTAGAAACGTGTACCTGGGATGACTGGGAGCTTACTCATTCCAAAAACGCGCTCTCTCATTCTGTGTTACTGATGTGAAGTACGCCCCGGCCATCCCTCTCCACATGAATTGGATCATGTGTGGGGCTTTCCAGGAAGTGAGAACCTGGGTCCGATCCTCCGTAATACAGTTGCGTGATCCGCTTCACGTAGTTGCGGGTCTCGGCAAAATGCGGCACCCCGGCGCTGCGTGCCACCGCTCCCTGGCCCGCGTTATAGGCGGCCAAGGTCAGCTTTACGTCGCCTCCGTAGCTCTCCATGAGCTGCTTTAGATGACGAACCCCGGCATCGACATTTTGTTGCGGATCGAACGGATTTGCCACCTTTAGCTGCCGTGCCGTCTGCGGCATCAGTTGCATCAGCCCCATTGCGCCCTTGCGCGAAACCGCGTTGGGATTGAAGTTCGACTCCACCTTAATAACCGCACGGACTAGGTTGGGATCGACATTGTGCCTCGATGCCGCTTGGTCAATAGCGGCGTCAATATCCTGCGGAGAAAAAGTCCTTCCGCGAACAAAGTTCGTGGGCGGGCCGGGTTGCTCCCCGAGATAATGGTTCACCTCGGCTGCTGCCGACCGCGCTGCCCGGACGTTGGCGGAAGGAACTGGCTTCCATCGGCGCTCAGTAACGCTCCAGAAAGCAAGCGAGGTTCGCCGAACTGACGCTTCGGAACGCTTGGTAGCAACCACCGGAAGTGATTCATTGACGTAGACTTTCCGGCCATTGTCATCGGTGCTGCTGGTAATTACCGCGCTGGCACTACCGGATGCGGCGTCCGCTTGCACGCATGGCGTTGTGAATAAAAGGGAGGTCGCGACTACGGAACTAGCCATCAGGGCGAATTGCAGGTGCTTTCGCATAGCCGGGTGCCAGATGATCACGAAGAATGGTCAAACCGTTCACCATCGACGTGACGAATTACGGCACGGACAAAAGCCTCCGCACCTGCCCACCCGGACCTGAAGGAGAATCGTAAAACCAGAGTGCAATGATTATAGGTTGGCTAACCAAGAGCGACAACTTACCAAAGGAGCATTGAACCACGATAGTAATCTCTGTAAGTATTTGAATAAATTAATGTTACCGGAAGGTAATCGATTAATGGAGGACGCGCGTCCTCGCCTGTCACGCGATGTACTCAGCCGGAACGATATTCGTGTCTGAGGGGCGGGCGAGGGCCGCCCACCCTCCACAAACTTTCCCCGCTGTAGTACGCTGCCTGTAATTCCCCATGACCGAATTGGAAACCTCCCGACGCCAAATGCCGGACTCGCTGATGCTGTACGGCTTCTGGTATCGCGCCCTGCCCGGCGCGCAGATTACACGTGATCGTCTGCATAAGGCCATGCTTCTGGAAACCCCTTTAGTCATCGGACGCGATCGCCAGGGAAAGCCCTTCGCCCTGCGCGATGCCTGCCCGCATCGGGGAATGCCGCTTTCGTGCGGCTGGTTTGACGGCCAGAATTTGGAGTGCAGCTACCACGGTTGGAAATTCGACGCCCACACTGGCCAGTGCCAGCTCATTCCTTCGTTGACCTCCGATCAAGACCTGAAAGTAGACCGAATCTATGCCGGAAGTTACGCCTGTGAAGAGCACGACAATTACATCTGGGTGTTCATTCCCGAGCCGCCTCCGCCGGCCGGTTTTAGCAAAGCTGCCGAGCCATCCGCGCCCGCGCCGCGTGTACCGACTTTCGACGGGAAGTACAACATGGCCCATTTAAGCGCCGATCTGCCGTGCACCGTGGATCACGGCATCATCGGCCTCATGGACCCGGCGCACGGCCCCTTTGTTCACCAGGCCTGGTGGTGGCGCAGCCGCCACAGCATTCACGAGAAACAAAAGAATTTCGAGCCCATCCCCATGGGCTTCCGCATGAGCGCGCACACCCCCAGCTCGAACAGCGCCCCGTACAAACTTCTGCGGCTTTATGCGAATGCGGATTCGATCACCACTACTATTGATTTTGTTCTGCCCAACCTGCGCCTGGAAACGATCCGTGCCGGCAAGTACTGGTTTTCCAGCTTGACCACGGTAACGCCAGTCACGCGCAGCCATTGCCGCATCGACGTAGTAGCTTGCTGGAACATCTTTCGCTGCGTTCCCTTCGGGCCAGCGTTGTTGAAGTTTGTGTTTGCGAAGTTCGTCGAACAAGACCGGCAGACGATGGAGAACCAGTCAGAAGGCCTGAAGCACAACCCTCATCTCATGTTGATCGACGATGCCGATCGCCCCGCCAAGTGGTATTTCCAGCTGAAAGCGGCATATCTGGAATCCCGCCGTAATGGTGGAGAGATAAAGCATCCTATGCAAGGGCCGGTAACGTTGAAGTGGAGAAGCTAGATTTTTGGCACCACCGAGGCCGGCCTACATCCTCACTTTTGGGTACCTTCGTGTCCTTTGTGGTTATTGGTTTTTCTACAGGACACCAAAATAAGTAAGGCATTGAAACCGCGCTCACTCATCTTTCACTAGCCAATCCATCGCCTCCTCGCGCGTTTTGAAAGTCGGTAGTTCTCGCTGAGAGAAAAGCTTGATGTGCTCATAAAAGACCCGGGGGAGATTCTCCGTCCCCACCCAGGCAGACTTCTTTAGATGTGGCCGGTCGAAGACCGCGCTTTCCTTCATACTGGTGATGGCCTCGCGATCGAACTCGGCCCCGGTGAAATCGGCCAGAAGGAGGACGGAGCCGCGTGGTTCGGTCATGACATGCATAGGAACGATGCGGGAAATCTTCAGCAGCTCTGCAGGTGAACAGTGGGAAACATCCACCAGGAGGATCTGCTTACCCTGATGCGTGATGAACCGTATGCGGTCATCCATAGCGGATCCTAAAGATTTTTCCTTCACCACACCACCTTGATTCCATCATAAAGCCCGAACTTCTCATCCGGCGTTACCACCGGAATTCCCTCCGTCAGCGCTTGGGCAATGATTTGTCGATCAAAAGGATCGCCGTGATGCAGCGGCAACCCGAAAAGCTGGAAGGCATGCTCGGCGGTGTAGGGCAGGGTTCGAATGTCCAAGTCCTGAACCGCCTGACGCACCGTCGCAGCCGATAATTGCAACTTGCCCACAGCCGTTTTGATTGCGATCTCCGCCAGAGAAATTGTGCTCAACTCCAAAACATTCTGAGCGTTCTTCAACGCGGCGGTTGCACGTCTTCCAAGCCGTTCTGGCGATTCAACCGCGTAGACGAGAGCTGCCGTGTCCAGAAGCAGACGCACTTTAGAGCCGCCCTGCGAAAAAATCCTCGGCTTCCTTGTCGGTCATGGGCTTCCACCAATTCGGATCAACAATCCGAATCTTGCCTTTCAAAGTTCCTAGCGTGCGTTTTCTGCCGGCCGCTTTCTTGGTTCGCACGATGTCCACCACCGGCACACCCCGGCGGCAAATGGTTACTGGCTGTCCGTCTTCGACGGCCTTAATCAACTTCGGCAACTTGTTCTTGGCATCGGCTACGCTGACTTGCATGAGATCACTATAGCTATCGAAGATAGCTATGTAAATGCAACGATCATGCAGGGCGGACACTCTTGTCCGCTGTTCAAGTTGATTGTAAAACGACAACTCCGGCGAAGCGCACGCTCACCCCGCCCCCAACAACTGCTCCACCACGCCGTATGCCTCGCCCAGTGCCGCATCCAGGGCCTCGGGATTCTTTCCGCCTGCCTCGGCGAGGTCCGGGCGTCCTCCTCCTTTGCCGCCGACCTTTTCTGCGACTTTGCCGATGACCTTGCCGGCTTGAATGCGGCTGGTCAGATCTTTGGTTACGCCCACGATGAGGGCGACGTTGCCGTTGTTCGCCGAGCCCAGGACCACTACCCCCGAGCCCAACTTATCGCGGAGTTGATCGACCAGCGTGCGCATCTGCGCCCGTTCGAGATAATCCACGCGGTGCGCCAGAACTTTAATGCCACAGATGTCTTTGATCTTGTCGGTGACTGACGCGACGGTTGATGATGCCGATTTCATGCGCGCCTGATCCAGTTCGCGTTGCAGGCATTTGATCTCCGAATCTTTTTTGTCAAGCTCCAGCCTCAGCGCCTCGGCGGGAGAAGCGATTTCTCCAGCAGCGGGTGCCCCATCCTTTCGCGTTTTTTGCGAAAGGGTTGGACCGACGAAGCTCGCGACTACGCTCTCCAGTTGATGGTCCTGACGGAAGTGCCGCAGCGAGCCTTCCCCGGTGACGGCCTCAATGCGCCGGACTCCGGAAGAAACGCTGCCTTCTTTCAAAACTTTAATCAGACCGATTTCTCCAGTCGCCGCTGTATGCGTACCGCCGCAGAGTTCCGTAGAGAAGTCACCAATCTTGATCACTCGAACTCGGTCACCATATTTTTCTCCGAACAACGCCATTGCCTTGTATTCGTTGATGGCGACATCGATGGGCACGTTCTCGATGACCTCGACCTTCTCGTTGCGGAGCACTTCTTTGTTGATCAGGTCTTCGATGTCTTGAAGTTCTTCATCGCCAACGCTGGTGAAGTGGGAAAAGTCAAAACGCAGATGGTCTGGTGCGACCAGCGATCCCGCCTGCTTCACATGCTTACCCAGAACTTCGCGCAGTCCGGCTTGCAGCAGGTGCGTGGCCGTGTGGTTGCGCATGGTGGAGTCGCGGACTTCGGCGTTGACGACAGCATCGACTTTGTCGCCGACGCGAATCGGTTGCTTGGCGATGACCTGGTGCGTACGCACGCCTTGAATCGGGGAGTAGCAGCCTTTCACTTCGGCGACGACGGTGTTGTGCTCGTCGCTGTAGAGCCATCCGCGGTCGCCGACCTGCCCGCCGGATTCGGCGTAGAAAGGCGTGTGATCGAGGATGATTTCACCTTCGTCGCCGGGCTTGAGTTGCTGCGCGCCTTGGCCGTTATGAATTATGGCGAGGATTTCGCAGTTCTCGGAGCGAGTTTGGCGATAGCCTTCGAATTCTGATTTCGGAAGCTGCTGATAGGCGGGATTGGCTGTTTGCTTAGCTGCGCCTTTCCAGGATGCGCGAGCGCGAGCCTGTTCCTCGGCGCGGGCCTGCTCGAAACCTTCGAGATCGAAATGAATGCCGACATCGCGTGCGGCGTCCGTCATGAAGTCGAGCGGCAGGCCGTAGGTTTCGTAAAGGTGGAAGGCCCTGTCGCCGGGGAATACGAGTGAGCTTCCTCCAAAGTTTCTTTTCCAATCGGTGACCGCCCAGTTCGAAGTGAAAAATCTGACTGCTCGACTGGGGTCATTGGAGTCCAACTCCTTGAAGAGTTGGTCTATATCCTCATCCTCACCAGAAGCTGCATCTCTGAACTGTGTTGAAGATTCGCGCGCTAGCGGTCTGATTAGTCGCGCTATCTCTATGTCGAAACGACGCGAGCCCTCAGCGAGGACACGTGCAAACTGCCGCTCTTCTGCACTGACCACCTTTGCAACGCGGTCCGCAGAATCGAGCAACTCCAGATATGCATCCTTCATCAAGTCTCGGACGGCATACACCATCTCAAACAGAAACGGCTTCTCCTGCCCTAGAAGCCTGCCGTGCCGAATTGCGCGGCGGAGAATCTTCCGCAGCACATAGCCACGGCCTTCGTTTGAAGGAAGGACGCCATCGCTAACGAGAAAGGTCACGGCGCGAGCATGGTCAGCGATAATTCTGAGAGAAGGCTTCCTCAGTAAATCGTTTAGCGCCATTATTTCTTCAAGCAGAGGGCTGCGATCAGCCAGTAAGTCGTGGGCGCCGGCTTCGCCAGCACCGGCCTGCCACCGAACTTGCGGTTTAATGCCAGTCAACTTAGCCGCTGTCCTGATTAGCGGTGTGAATAAATCCGTCTCGTAGTTTGAAATCACACCCTGCAGCACTGCCGTAACCCGTTCCAATCCCATGCCCGTGTCGATCGATGGCTTGGGTAACGGGTTCAGCTTTCCGCTGCTGTCGCGGTCGAATTGCATGAAGACCAGGTTCCAGATTTCGACGTAGCGTCCGCAGTCGCAGCCAAACGCACAATCCGTGTGGCTTTGGTCAGACGCTGACGGGCCCATGTCGTAGTGGATTTCGCTGCAGGGGCCGCAGGGCCCGGTCTCGCCCATCTGCCAGAAATTGTCTTTCGCGCCGAACTCGAAGATGCGGTCTTTGGCCACGCCCTGTGCGACCCACAGATCGTAGGCTTCCGCGTCGCGGGGTACGCCGTTTTCGCCCTTGAAAATCGTGACGTAGAGTTTGTTTTTGTCTATGCCAAACCATTGCGGCGAAGTGATTAGTTCCCAGGCGTAGGCGATGGCGTCCTGCTTGAAATAGTCGCCAAACGAAAAATTGCCCAGCATCTCGAAAAACGTGTGATGACGGTTGGTGAAGCCGACGTTTTCGAGATCGTTATGTTTGCCGCCGGCGCGCACGCATTTCTGCGAGGTCGTGGCCCGTTTATAGTCGCGAGTTTCCAGGCCGAGGAAGACATCCTTAAACTGGTTCATCCCTGCGTTGGTGAAGAGCAGGGTGGGATCGTTGGCCGGAACGAGCGACGAGGAATGGACCTCTTTGTGTCCATGCTGGACGAAATAGTCCAGGAATTTTCGCCGAATTTGAGAGCCGGTCGGCATGTGCTGGGATGTGATTGCGATAATTTAATTCTAGCATCCAGTCTAACGGTGAGTAGGGCAGCGGTCCGATGTTGACCGTCCAAGGTGAACGGATTTGACCGCCGAACAACGCGAGATCATCATCCGAACTTGCAGGTCCCTCGACCTGCCGCAATACCTTGCGCGGACCAATGTAGGAGCGGGTGTCCCGGCCCGTGTGTTCGCAAAAACAAAACGCTTGTGATGACAATCCGTAACCGGTTTACGGTAATGGTGAAAAGGCTTGGATCCGCCGCGTTCCCATATTGGGACGGAGTTTACTGTTCAGTACCGGGTACCCCCTCCCGGTAATTATCCCTTGACTACAAGGCGAACATATGGCATACTTTTTTCATGAACCGCCGACAAACGATTCCCGCCGAACTCCGCTACACTTTTCAGCAGTTTGACCGCGATTT